>Ga0194047_10000101_pt1 | contig 59022 bp, 51 predicted proteins | sample JunL225m_MetaG_2_FD_160070 | JGI IMG/M metagenome (GOLD analysis project Ga0194047, IMG submission 160070) | Anoxic zone freshwater microbial communities from boreal shield lake in IISD Experimental Lakes Area, Ontario, Canada - Jun2016-L221-5m | ecosystem: Environmental > Aquatic > Freshwater... | reverse complement strand
TACAACAGGAATTGAACTTGTTGCATAGCTATTGGGATGGTACGGTGAATGAGAAATTTGCTAATGAGTTTGAATTGCAAACGCATGCTGTGGTGCTTGGTACTAGACATAATATTGTGGAGGTGACACTGTTGAAGGATGAGGATGGTAAGCCGTTGAATGGTGGGTTGGTGACTTGCTTGAAAAACGGGAAAACGAGTGATGGTAATGGCACGAATGTGTATGAGATAGTGGGTATACAGGTGGGGAATGCATCGTTTAAGGCTGAGGCGGAAGGTAGGGTGAGTGCTGATTTTGATGTGGTGGTGGTGAGAAGTACGAAGGTGAGTGTGACAGTGAAGATGAAGTTGGTGTGAGGTATGATGCTTTACGAAATACGAATTGCACGAATGTACGAATAGGAAGGATTGAGGATTTGGGATTGGGAGATTAAGGATTTAGGATTGGATGTGTGGGAAGTCTTGTGGAAGTGGGTGCTGAAACAAGACTTTTTTTTTGAGAGATGACCGTAGCCTTGACCTTCTCGGATGACCTCACCCCCGGCCCCTCTCCAAAGGAGAGGGGTGACGGAGGAGGTGATAGAATAGGGGGCAAAGGCGAGAGAGGGAGGTGCGTGTTCGTGGGGGTGATTGTTTTTTAAAATTTAAAAGTGGAAACCAGTGACCACAATAAAAACGGGGAAATAAATACACTAATGTGGCGACTACGCAAAAAAACAAGATGAATGAACAACAAATAGGAATTTTAATTCTCATTTCTCCTTTGGTAATTGGAGGAATTATTGCTGCTATAAATTCCACAGCAATCAACAAAGCTACAGAAAGTGTAGAAGCAGCTACAAGAAGCCGACAAAATAAAACAGCAGCAGGAAACAGCAAGCTGTCAAGATATGTAACAAATCCAATATTATATGCCATTGTTTTATTTTGTAATTGGACGGACGGTTTCAAACACAGGGGTTTAAAAAACGGAGCAAGGGTTGCCGTAACTTTATATTTAATTGCCGCTTGGGTTTGGTTGCTATATCTTGCTTTAGTATTAGTAGTTATAGGTACTATAATCTATATAGCAATATTAATTATGAGTAATAAAAATAGTAATGATACTGAAAGTAGTTTTAATTCGGGAAAAAATTTCTATAGTTCAAACGAATCAGAACCTGAACCACAAGTAATGGACTATGTAGGAAATCGCGGGAATAAAACTTATTCGGGAACTAATTGGTTCAACGAAGACCTCACAGGCAGAGTAGATGAAGATGGGATAATATATAAAGGCACAAATTGGTTTAATGAAGAGCGAATTGGAAGAATAGATGAGAGCGGAAATATTTTTGAAGGAAGAAATAATTGGAATGAAAAAAAGGTAGGAAGAATAGATGAAAATGGAAATATTAATAAAGGTAGCAACTGGTGGAACGAAAGGAAAACCGGCAGAATTGATAGTGATGGAAACATTAATAAAGGTAGTAATAGGATGAATGAGAAAAAGACAGGAAGAACCGGAGAATAAAAAAGCTAATACGCAAAACAAATTAAAAGAAACTAAAAATGAAAAAATTAACAGCACTTTTAATAGTCATTATTATGACAATAAATTTTGCATTTGGACAATCACAGAATGCTATTACCGAAAGTGGGAAAACAGTAGTTTTGTATGAAGGTGGTACTTGGAAATATGCTGATGCAATTTGTGATATATGTGGAACTTATTACAAAGAGAATGGAACAGATGGGCAATGTATAGAAATAAAATCAGACGGAACTTGGGGACATTATTGGCACTGTGTTTTGGACAAAGACAATTATAAAAACGGTTTACAGATGTGATTCTGCTAAAAATTTTGGAGGGAATGATTATCCATAATAAAACTAAAACTTAACTTGCTATTTCATAAATAACTATACTTTTGTTAAACACGCTTATCAATTCAAATAATTAAATCATAACAACAATGGCAGCAATTATAGATTTTGTAAAATGGGACACAAGACCAGAGGAACAACTATTCGCTTGGAAATTTCCAGCGACAAACTTGAGCACCTATACTCAACTTGTAGTTTCTGAATCACAAGAAGCGATTCTATTTTCCAAAGGACAAGTGGTTGGGAAATTCGGACCCGGCAAGCATACGCTTAACACGGAGAACTTGCCAATCCTTAGAAACCTTTTTGGTATTCCATTCGGAGGAAAAAATCCTTTCACTGCTGAAGTATGGTTTGTAAATAAATTGATGCCGTTGAATCTTGACTGGACCACTGATTCAATGATGTATCATGACCCTGACTATCAGACAATGGTTCCACTTATTGCAAAAGGACGTTACGGAATCAAGGTAGTTGATGCTGAAAAGTTTTTAATAAAATTGGTAGGGACAACAACAACTTTTACCGCATCACAACTGACAGACAATTTTTACGGAGCAACCGTTGCTAAAACAAAATCAATCATTCTTCAATTCATAATGTCAAACAAGATTGGCATTAAAACTATTTCCGCTTTCTTAGAAGGACTTTCAGAAAGTTTGAGATTATCAATTGCAACTTTTTGGGAAGAATATGGATTTCAACTTATAAGTTTTTACATCACAACCATTGAAGTTGATTCAAATACCGATGCTGGTAAAATGATTCTCAAAGCCATGTCTCAGCAAAGTGCACAAATCATTGGAGGTTACACTTGGCAGCAATCGCAAGTTTTTGAGTTAGGCGACAAGGCGGTGGATTCAATAGGTAAAGGCAACGGACAAGGTGGTTTGTTAGGTGCGGTTCTCGCTACAAACCTTATGGGAAATATGTCAGGAGGAGGTTTGCTTAATCCTGTTTCATATAAGAATCAAGAAACAAATCCGAATGTTCAAAATCCTGTTGGTACACCAGCAAGAGAAGTTTATTGTTCTAATTGTGCAAAAAGATTTTCAAACAACATGAAGTTCTGTCCGCATTGTGGCGACCCATACACAGCTTGTCCAAAGTGCGGAGCAGACAATGACAAAGATGCAAAGAAGTGTGTGAGTTGCGGAACAGGTTTATCAGCAAGTAGTTCATTTTGCACAAATTGCACTTCGCCATTAGCAGACGGAGCAGCGTTTTGTGCGACTTGCGGAAAACCTGTTGCTGCAAAAGAAGGTTGTTGCAAACGATGCGGACACAAATTAGGAAGCACTCCTTTCTGTTCTCAATGCGGATTTAAAAACTCATAGATATGAAACAGAGAAGTCAAACATTCGGTTATATAGTTTTAATTGCAGGCTTAGCGTTAATCTTCACAGGTTTTTTTCTTTTCGTTCCACAAGAAAAAAGGAACGATGTTTTTTGGTTGGATTTAGCAACGGTTTGTCTTGTGTTCATGGTTTCATCCTTGACAGAGTTAGGACTTTTCGGAATCAATATTGATTTTGAAAAACAAGTTAGTGGTCTTGGAATTCGTCTTGTTTACATTCGCTTCTATTCATTTTTTGCAATTGTAATAATAGCCATCGGTTATTTTGCTGATGTTCATTTCCGTTACCAACTTTTCTTTCAACTTCTTGCAGCTTTCGTTTTACTAATTGGCTATTTCTTTTCTCATTTAAGTTCAGGCAAAGCCTTGTCAGTTCAGGCAGAGCAAGACATGGATAGAAAAGGGAAAGATGAAATCCTTAGAGCGTTGAATCAGTTTGAAATTTTGTTTACAGGCAATTCAGCAAAATGGGAAGGAGAAAGAGAGAAAATAAATTTTCTGAAAGAAGATGTTCGTTATCTCTCGCCAACTAATAATCAATCCGCAGCAGAAATTGATTCTGAAATTGCAAGCACAATTCAACAGGCGTATGCAATAGCAAGAAGTAAAAATGAAGGCGGAGTAGAAGTATTTTCACTCCTTAATAAGTGTGAGGAGTTATTGAAACTTAGAAAAAACACTTACTCAAAATAACCACTAACAAATAAAAGTTATGAGCGGAAAAATTTTTAATACTTCGGCAAACATCTATCAAGACCAAGCAAAAGTCCTTTTTGACTATTACAAACAAGCCGCTGAAAAAATTGTCAGCGAAGAAGAAAAATATGAAAAGGAAATAGCAGTATGCAAAGAACGAGTTGCTCAACTTAGTCAGGATTTTGCCAAGGCAAAACAAACAAGATTGATTTGCATGATATTTTTCTTCGTGCTTATCCCAATCTACTTTGCAATTACAGCACATTTAAAAATGAAAGAACTGCAAGCAGAGATTGATGCAAACGAGCAGAAGATTGCAGAGTTTCAAAAAATGCACAAAGAAATTTTCAGAGATTACAAGGTAACAAAGTTGGGAATCGGTTATGTTCCTGTTGCTGCACAAATTCCTTTTGAGGACAAAAGCTTTATGATTGATTACACTAACTCAGTAAACTCACAAAACTTTAATCTGAATACTTTAAAGCAAGCTGAATTATTTACAAATGCTGTACATGATTTAGACGAGTTAATGAAAGATGCACCAATCATTGAAAAGTCAGAAGAAACAGAATCAGTAAGCACAGATGATTATTCTCTCTCTATTCAAAATGTTACTTATCACGATTACTTAGGGAAAATTGACAGAACACTTCGCACTTCCTCTTTCTGCCTTTCTGATTTGGACTTGACTTCCGTTTCACTTCCAGTTGTGTTGCCCGAAAGCGAGCATTCAAAATTCATCAATGAACATTCAACAACGGAAACCGGAAACGCTCCCGTTTTCAACATCTTTGACAACTCACCTTATCAGGATGAGATAGCAAGATTTCATTCATTGAATGAAATGAAAAAATCTTTAGAGAAAAATCAAACGCAGTTTGAAGAAGTCTTAAAAACGTTGATGATGAACATGGCAAATTCAGTTCAAGCCATAACGAAAGTAAAACTTGCTTCAACAAATATGATGGTTGATTCTTCAAACAAAACGCTTTTCAAAATTTTGAAATGTTCTTATAATCATTATTCGCCAAATCTTGAAGCAGATGAAATTGAAAGAATCAGAAATGAAAAATTCAATTACCAAGAATCAGTAGAAAATTATCAACCGTTCCAACTCAAACCAAGTTCAAAATTGAAGTATGACATTATCTCAGACTGTTGGGTAGGAGAAGATGGAAGCAAAACTAATTTCCCTTTCGGTGTTCATCAAATTCACGAAGAAATTGTTGCTCCTATAGTTCAGAATTTAATGGAGGAGACAAGATTGGAGAGAATGAAAATTTACAACAACATCAAAGACCAAAAAACATCTTACCTCAATCAATGGCATCAAGAGACAATGGATTTTTATGGAAGAAACAGAGCAGAAAGCAATGATTTAATAAACATCATGCGTTCAACTTTGAGTGAATATATTTCATCCTACAATGCGATGGTTGCTTTGAAAAAGACAGAAGACAATCTTAAAAATAATACAACTATTGACGCTTCACTTGTAAAATCAGAGGAGAACGAAGCGGAAGTATTTGCTGCGTTTGAAGCCAAATCAAAAGATTTCAAAATGATTCAAGAAGATTTCACTCAATACATGGATAGATTGAAAGAAGATATTGACAGACGAGCAGAGAAGTTTGAATACATTGAGTTTTATGATGCTTCATTGAGAGATACAAACTTTAAAGAGTATGCCGTTGCAAGCGGCAGAGTAAATCAGTTAGATGTAAGAAGAATGCCTTTGGCTGCTGTAAATCCTTTCTTCGCTGAAACATCTGAGTTGCCACCACCACCTTCAATTGAAGATGTTACTTATGAACACATGTCAATCAATCTTCCAAAAATTGCAAAGGCGGCATTGGATGAATTAAGAGGCAACAATGAACCAATAAAGGATGAAGATGAAACGGAAACTTCTGAAAATAATGAAGTATAATTTATAGCAACCTAAATTTAAAAATCATACAATGGCTAATTTTACTTTTACAGTTGACACCAACCCAATGGCAGACAGCATTGATGGGGTTGCCAATCATGTTGACGGAACTACGGCAGCAGTTATAGCAATGCAAACAGCAGTTGTAATTGCAGAACAAAAAGGTGCAGAGAAAATTTGCAACAATGTAAATTTTGGGTTTTACTCTTTAATCCGTTCCCAAATTTCTCAAAAAATTGCAACGCATAAAAGTAAAGCCGATGCAAAAATAATGGAACTGCAACAGCAATCAGTTTCACTAATTGGGATTAAAAGCAGAATGGAAAAGGATTACCAAATGTTTGCAAGCCGTTACACAAAATTGTTTGAAGGATTGAACAAAGCTTTACGGGCAAGAATTTTTGAACTTGATAGGCCAACAACAAACTTTGTTTTGAAAGATGTTTTACCAACGGCAAATAGAACAAGGCGTTTGTCTGGTTCATCTTCTACAACACAAGTAGAAAGTATAGCAAGCAGTCAAATGATTTCTGTTTCCAACACAAAATATAATGCAATGAAGAATATTTCTTCCATGCAAGATTTTATTTGCAGTTCGGAAAATCAGAAAAGTTTAATCGGTAGTATTTTAAACAAGGAATCTGTAACCAAGCCAACTGAAAAAGATATTCCAGTTCTCATTTCAGAATCAGAAGGGCTGAATGTAAGACAGTCGCAATGGATGATTACACAACCATCATTGAAGAAAAACACAAACTCTAAAATTGAATCTCATATTTATTCATCATTATCAAATTTAAAATGGGTTGATGATGACCAAAGCAATTCTAGTCGTGTAAAACAAGAGTTTGGAAATTTTGTAAATCAATCCACTGTTTCCGATAGAGTGAAAAATCAAATGTTGTCTTTACTTGAATCATCTAAATGGCAAAAATTAAATTCTTAATCCTATGAGTTATTCAAGAGATTATCACGAAACAATTACAGTCAACGGTTCAGAATCTAAAACCGTATCCTATCCGAAGTCTGAATCAGGAGGAAGCATGACTGTTACAGTTCATTACACGGAGCATGTTCCAGTTAATGTTAGAATTAATGTTGACACCAATCCTTTTGATAGAAGCGTGAGTTCGGCAAATAGACAAGTCAATTTTCTTACTGGTTCAGTAGTAGCAACAGAAGCCGCACACATAGCTGCAAAAGTTAAAAGTGCAGAAGATATTTCTGATACAATGGTTGAGGGATTTTTCGGATTGATAAAATCTGAAATCAATCAACAACTCACAGAAATAAAACCAAGAGTTGATGCATTAATAATTGAGTTGATGCAACATCAACAAACGTGTGCTCAAAAGAAAGTTCAATTGGAAGGCGACTTTGGCAGAATTTCGGAGCGATATGCAAAAATATTTTTTGACTTAGACAAAGAATTGCGGAATAGAATTCTTTTGTTGAATCAATCAGCAGTTGGAGTTCACGGAACACTTACAACCCGCGTGCATCGTTCATTCAGCGACATCAGCACAAGTATCGCAACCATTTACAACAAGGAAGGTAATTATCTTCAATCCATGCTTTTCGCTTCGGGCTTGAAAAGCAAAGCACTTTCATTGATTGACAACGCAAAACATTATTTGTTTTCTGAAAAAAATCTTTCGGCACAGTTACAAGAAATTTTAATTCCAATGGAAATTGGAGTTGTAGTTACAATAAATATCCCTGTTTTATATTTTGAAAGTAAGAATCAAGAAAATGGAAATGATGTTGCAATAGTTTCTTCTCAACAAATTCCCACATTGGTATCTAACAAGGCAAAACTAAAAGATAGCTTTTCAAATTCTGTTAGCAAATGGAAAACCATTGATTCAAAGAACAGAGAACATATAAATACATTTTTGAAAGTTGAATTATCAAGTCAGGAAAGCGAAACACACAATATCAATCCGAGAGTTGCACAACAAATCATGCAGCTTTGGAACAATGACACTAACATACAAACCAATAATTAAAATTTAAGTCCAATGAATGAATTAAAAGAAATCCGAGTGAACGACCAAAGATTATTACTGAATGATAATCTTGTAAAGAGTTCAATACTTCCGAGAGCAGCTAGCGAATTGGAAAGAGATGTTGTAATACAAGGCGACACAATTATTGAAGGTGCGGTGTATGCAAAATACTTTGAAATTCAAAAAGGAAAACTTGAAGTGCAAGGTGCTGTTTTCACGCAAATTGAATTGCATGTAAATACTGATGCAAAAGGTTCAGCAATTTTTCGCAAAGCTGTTGGTTCTGCCGATTCAATCGTTTCACTTGCTCCAAGTTACCGTGTAATTTTCCAAGGTGATGTAAATGCGAAGCAAGTGAAATTGCGTAATGCTTTTATTGCTGGAAGCATTTTTGCAGACGAAATTGTTTTGGAAGATTGTGTTGTAATTGGTGGTGTGTTTGCTTCATTGAATCTTGAAATCAACAATTCTATTATAGGAACATTTAACGCTCCACTTGCAAGAATTTCAAAAGTGGTTCACTTACTTTTGCCGAGTGCATTTACAGTTGAGAAAATTAACGCAATACCTGGGACTGAAATGTATAATTTGAGCTTGGCTGACTTAGGTTCTCTTTTCAAAGGACAAGAACAATCAAAAAATTCAGGCAAAATTAAAATGAGTATGGAAGCAGATGAATTAAAATCAGTTTTGCGTTCAGAAGACACACAACAAATTATTCGTAGTTACACCGTTATCGGAAAAGTTTTGGCGGCAGACCTTTTAGACATTGACAAATTCAACAATCATTTTCTTTTGACTGCTGCCTCTCTTGGTTCGCAGTTGCTTAGAACTTATGACTTGGGAATTGAAAATGGAGGCGAAGGCAAATCGTTGACAATTGAAAATATTTCAAACTTTTTCTTTGACATTTTACTTGGCAAGATTGACATTCAAGAAATGTCGGGTGAGTTCAGCATGAAAGACATCGTAGAGAAATTCAAATAGCCAACTCAATTTGCAAGCACAATTTAAAACCGTACAAGACGACAAACAACCAATTGGAATGAATGAAAATAGCAGACCTTTTACTAACCATTCATTTTCTTTAAATGATGGAGATAGGATTTATTTACTGATGGATTTGCTGACCAATTTGGTGGTGAAACTGGGCAAAAGAAATTAACCAAGAATCGATTCAACGATTTAATTTTATCAGTACAAGACAAAACACTACATGAACAAGGTATTGCCTTAGAAACGTTTATTATAGACTACAGAAAAGATACAGAACAGATAGACGACATACTTGTGATGGACGTAATGGTTTAAGAACCAAGAAGAGTATTTTACAAAAAGGGATGCGCTAAGCCAACAGAAAACGACATGCTTTGTAGTTTTGTCAGATATATAAGCAAGTTATAGGCAAGTTTAAGAAACGACACAGCGGAATGACACAGACAAGAGAACCACCGACTTTTGAATCGTCTTGACAGATATGTTAAGACCAAAGAAAAATTAATTCACAAATGTGGAGACCAGTGACCACTAAAAAAACGGGGCATATTCCGAAAAACCTGAGGAGTAGAAAAAATAAATAAATAAAAATATGGATAACTCATCTATTGCAGCTATTGTCGCAGCTATTACTGTTGTATTGATTATAAGAAGAAAAGGCAAAAAAGAAAAATAGTGGTGTGTTTTACAATTGTTTTGTATTACGACCATAGGGTGTTGACTGCGCTGTGTCACGACTGTTGGGTGTCATGACTGTTATGTTTTTAGTAATAGGTATTACGACCGCAGTGTGCTGCTACGCCAAACTATGTTTTTTTTATGCGTATACGTGAAGATTACTAAGAGTGATGCGCTGACTAAATGCACCTGATAGAACTGGAAATCCTTTTTCTTTGACCTTTTCGGGCAAAGAAAAAGATTGAAAGGGAAAGCAGGAGGAAAGGAAACGAAGCGTGATGAACTGGCTGCCCTCTATTTAGTTGTTGGTTGTTAGTTGTTAGTTGTTGGTTTTTGGTTGTTGGAAGTGAGATATGGGTTGTTTGAATTAAATTAATTTCTGAACTTCGGTAAACTCGGTGATGTGGAGGTTTTCCAAATCAACGTTTCGCAACAAATTCAATCCGGGTTTTTTTCCTTTTTCAATACTTCCCAATTTATTCAATCGCAAAAAGTCGGCACCATTTTTAGTTGCCCATTTTAGCAAAGTTTGCAAATCGATAAACGGATAATGCTCTGTTATTAGTTTCAATTCGTCAAGTATCGAAAGGTGATGGTTGGAAGCCAAGCTATCAGTGCCAATGGTAAGGTGCACATCTTCGTCAACAAAATAAGGATAGTGAGGCAAAGCGTTTTCGATGTATAAATTGGCACTCGGACAGGTGCTGAAATATATTTCCGATTTCCATTTTGCCGCTTCCGCTTTTATGTATTTAATGTCTTCGAGCGAAGTGAAGGTATTGTGCACCAACAAAATTTTACTTACGTCTTTAAAAAAAGGAAGAGTGGAGCGCAACGAGTTTACACCGGTCTTGCGAATCATCGAAACATCCATTCCCATTGCTTTAAACGAGTCGAACATTTTGCCCGAGTGCGAAATAAACAATTCGCTTTCGGTTTCGCTTTCTTGATTGTGAATAGAAATAAGGCTATTGTTCTGCATGGCTTCTTGATTGAGCAGCATCAACAATTTTTCGGACATGGTATAAGGTGCATGCGGCACCAACGAAGCATGAAGCTTGATGTCGAGCGTTTCTTCCAACTGTTGAAGTTCGTTGATGAGCTCGAGCCCTTTGTTAAAAACATCTTCGGCTTTGCGTTCGTCCATACTGAACACTTCCACAAACGTATGATAAATCAAATTGCCTTTTGCTTTTTGCGCAAACGTAGAATTGTTGTTCGAAATGTCGCCAACAGCCACTATTCCATTCTTTATCATTTCGGCTTCGGCCTTTTCAATGGCTTTCTGTACGTCTTGTTCCGAAAATGTATTTCTTTTGGCAACAAATTGCTTGATAAAGCCAGTCATTTCGGCCTTTTCAGTTATCTGCTCGTGCAAATACGATAGCTCAAGATGGCAATGTGTGTTCACAAAGCCCGGACAAATAATGCCTTCGTAGCGTTCTACTTTTGCAGTGGGGTCATGGAATTCGTGTTCGGAAGAAACATCGAGTATGGTGCCATCATCGTCAATGGTAACGATGCCATTTTTAATAGGTAATGCAAAAACAGGGAAAATATAGTCGGCCGAAATATGTCTCATAGCTAATGTTGTTTGATGCGAAAATAATAATAAAACAACATACTCTTTGAGAAATATTTAAATTGAGGTTTAATACAAATTATGTTTCTATGAAGTATGGATTACTCTCGTTGTTGAGATGAACAAGAGGAAGTAATTTCCAGAAAACAACTCCCCCACTCTAGCAAATAAAAATGAAATGTAAAACAAGGTGCAGGCATAATCAATTATCTTTGTTGCCTAATACTTTAATTATGATTCAAAAGGTTTTCGCTACCATCGTTTTAGTTTCTAGTCTTTTTTCGGCTTGCACATCGCAACCCAAAACCAAACAAAACACTGAAATCACTAAGGATACAGTAGCGCCAGCAGCAAAAGAGAATTTTGCAAAAGGGGAAGTAATTGATCAAGTTGTTTGTCGTGGTGATGCAAGTCAATCGTTCGCTTTATACTTGCCTACCACTTATACAAGCGAAAAAACATATCCAATCATTTTTGCATTTGATGCTCATGGCACAGGCAAATTGCCATTGGTGAAGTACAAAGAACTAGCCGAACAATATGGTTACATCATGGTAGGTTCAAATAATTCGAAAAATGGAAATTCGTGGGAAGAATCGCAACGCATTGCCGAACTTTTATTTGCTGATGTTGAAACACGATTGTCGGTAAATACAAAACGAATCTATGTATTAGGATTTTCGGGAGGTGCACGTGTAGCCAATGGATTAACAATACTTAATGGAGCCATTGCAGGCGCTATTTGCAACAGTGCAGCCGCTCCGGCAGCCAATAGTAAAACTCCTCGAAACAATTATACCTGGCTAGGAATAGGTGGTACCGAAGATTTTAATTTAATAGAAATGCTAAAATACGACCGTGTTGATTTGGCAGGACATAATGTGAAACATGCACTCATTACCTTTGATGGAAAACATGAATGGTGCCCGAAAGAAACCATGGATGAAGCTTTCTGGTGGTTAGAACTTTGTGAAATGAGAAATAATTTAGCCTCTAAAAACGATACTGAAATAAAGAAAAGATTAGAGCCTATTCAAAAACAAGTGGAAACACTTTTACAGAAAAAAGAAATGTATGATGCTTTTCTATTGTGCAAAAAAACAATTAATTTTTATGATGGACTTGCCGACCTTTCCTTTTATTTATCCACTTACAAAACTTTGAAAACGGATATAACAGTGGATAAAAGTATGAAGTTAGAAGAAGTGTCGTGGAGCAACGAAGAAAAACTAAAACAGTTTTATTCAAGCGGCTTTCAGTCGACAGATTTCGAAAGATGGAAAAAAGAAATAGCATCGCTTAATCAGAAAATAAAAACAGAAAGCAAAAAAAGCGAAGTGCAAATGTATAAACGCGTGCTTGGTTACTTAAGCCTAGCATCCTATATGCAAGCAAGCGGAGCATTAAAACAAAATGCAATTACCGCTGCCGATTATTTATGCAAAGTTTATGTTTTAGTTGATCCTACAAATTCGGAAGCACATTATTTAAACGCAAGTGTAGCGGCTCGTCAAGGAAAATCGAAAGAAGCAATTGCTTCGCTAAATGATGCTATAAAAAATGGCTACGATGATTTACCTCGCTTACAAACCGATAGCTCGTTTGTTTCCATCAAAACCATGAAAGAGTTCGAAGAAATAGTAGGGAAAATAAATAAAAAATAAAGTTCAGTTATTAACTGTTCTTAATCCCATCCCGAAGCGAGTACATCACATAGGTGCATCATCTTAATCGGATTGTTTTTTAATTTGGTATAACTTTGGAGGTGCATCAAACACGAAACATCAGTAGAAATAAGGTATTGCGCGTTGGTATCCATTACATTTTGTATTTTTTGTTCGGCCATACTCACCGAAATAGGTTCGGCTTTCACGGCAAAACTTCCACCAAAACCACAGCAAGTATCCGATTCCTTCATTTCGCGCAATTCAAGTCCACGTACTTTTTCCAATAATATCCGAGGTTCTTTTTTTATTCCTTGTTCGCGCAATCCCGAACAAGAATCATGATAAGTAGCTATTCCTTCAAGCTTTGCGCCTAAATCGGTAATCTTTAAAACATTTACCATGAAGTCAGAAAACTCGAAAATGTTTTTTTGTATTTGTTTGTACTCGTTGTGCAATACCGAATTGTGAAACATATCGGGATAATAGTTTTTTATCATTCCTACACATGAAGCAGAAGGGCAAACAATGTATCGGTCGTTCTGAAATTCACGAATAAATTTTTCTCCCACCGACTTGCAATCGTCCCAATAACCAGCATTAAATGCAGGTTGGCCACAACAAGTTTGTTCGGGATTATAATTCACCCCACATCCCACCTTCTCAAGAATCTTCACCATATTGAATCCAGTATCAGGATAAATCTGGTCGATAAAACAAGGAATAAAAATATCTACAATCATTCGTTAATTAGTTCAATAAGGTGCGAATTTACAAAACAAACCACCTTAACTCACATTTTTTGATTTTGGAATGGTAAGTAAAACTACAAAGCCAAGAATAAAAAAGGTAATAAGTGCTAATATCGAATTCCGCATGCCTCCTGTAATCCCTTCTATTGCTCCAAAAGAACACATTCCGATAACGATTCCAATTTTTTCGCAAACATCAAAGAAACTAAAATAAGAAGCATGGTCTTCGGTTTCGGGCAAAAGTTTTGAATAGGTAGATCGAGAAAGAGATTGTACTCCGCCCATCACCAAGCCCACAGCACCAGCTATTATATAAAATCCATAAGGAGTATAAACAAATTGATAAGTGCCTATGCAGATGGCAATCCAAATAAATAGCGAAACTCCCAAAGCTTTTATGTTTCCAATTATTTTCGAGAGACGCGAAAAAAGGAAAGAACCCAAAATACCTACAAATTGAATGATTAAAACACTCGCAATAAGGTTACCATCATCCAATCCAACGATTTCTTTTTTTGCAAAAAGTACAGCCATCAACATTACTGTTTGCACACCCATACTATATAAAAAGAATGCAATTAAATATCGTTTCAATTGTTTAATGTGTTTTAGTTCGAGCCATACGTTGTACAGTTCTTTAAACCCTTTTAGTACTATGCTCCCCTCCGAAGCATGTTTGTTTTTTGCTTTTGGCAATCGGGCAAATGTTATTTGCGCAAACCCAATCCACCATATCGCTACTGAAACAAATGAATAGCGAGCATCCATATTAAATCCTTTTATTAAAATTAAATTTAAAATCAATAACAAAGAACTTCCGAAATACCCCATTCCAAAACCCTTTGCGCTTACTTTGTCATGGTCTTGTGGGTCGGCAATTTCGGGTAGGTAAGCATTATAAAAAACTAGGCTCCCCCAAAATCCCACACTAGCAAGCAATATCGAGAGCATTCCGAAAGCTAAATGATCTTTACTAAAAAAGAATAACGATGCACAAGAGAGTGAGCCGAGAAAACAAAAGAATTGCATGAAACGTTTTTTACTTCCACTATAATCTGCAATGCCAGAAAGTATAGGTGATGAAAGTGAAACGATGATAAATGACAACGCGACAACATAGGAATACAATTCGGTATTGATAAAGTCGATTCCAAACAAATTTACAATGTCGTTTACATTACCGCTAGCATCTTTAGTGCTCGTAACTTTTTCATAAAAGATAGGAAAAATAGCTGTGGTAATAACCAAAGGATAAGAAGAGTTTGCCCAATCATAAAATGCCCAAGCGTTAATTAATCTTTTATCACCTTTTTTTAGTTCGCTCATAATTTTATTAGTTTAGAGTTTTAAAGATAAAGCATAAAGATACATAAAAAATTATTTTCATCATTAGTCCATTTCCATCTTCAAAATTTCAATCTCCACTCTCCTATTCAAGGCACGATTCTCCTCCGTATCATTGGGTGCAATTGGTTTTTGTGCACCAAATCCTTTATACGTCATAATATTCAGGACCCCTTCTTTTTTCAAATATTCATACACTGCCTTAGCTCGTTCTTTTGATAGTGTTTTGTTTGCCGATTCTTTTCCATTGTTATCAGTATATCCATTTATTTGTATTTCCATAAATGGGTTATTATTTAGTTTGTTCACCAATTCTTCCAAAGCTATTTCGCTCGACACTTTTAATGTAGCTTGATTATTTTCGAATTGAATATTTTTCAAAACAATGGTTTCCCCTATCTTTAAAGTATCAGGCAATGTTTTTACTTTTTTCTTTTTAACAGGTTTCAATCCAAGCAATGAATCGTTAGGACTGATTATTTTTCGTAAAGAGACATCATCAATAAAATAATAGGCTTCTTTAAAACCGAACAAATCCCATTTGTTTCTTTTAATAAAATCTTCTTTAGTTACAGGATTAAAATTCCCAATTATAATATACTTCTCTCCACCATGGGCATGATAATCTCCTTGTATCGGAATCCAGTTCATCGCTCCAGAAATTCCTTTTTTGTAAGTAGTGTCAATCAATCCTCTTTCGTCAAACTTCATCCCAAACTTAAAAGCATCGTCAGAAAAATAAACACCAAGTTGTCTGACAGTTACTGTGCTTTCGAACAATAGTCGAATAAACATTCGGAAATGATACGTACGGTTGGGCTCTAAAGGTTCGTTCAATTGCACATACATGTATTCCTTGTACGCTTCCTGAAAACGCAAACCCACAAAACAGGTTCCTTTATGTGCTCCACGATATTTGGAAGTATCTTGCTTTTCAGCTTTCAGGTAATAATCAACCGTTCCAATACCTTTCCAAGGAAATGCATTCTTAATATCCTTTGATTTATTCTTATGATTTTCAAAACTAGGGTTAGGAACTAAATTTGGTCCTTTTGTTTGAGCTTTTGAAATAGAGAAACACAATAAGAGAAAAAGAATTACGAGTACTTGATTAGTGTTGTTTTTTTGCGCTCTCAGCATTATATCCTTAATAACTTGTTTTAGATTTTTCCCGCTCTATTTGTTTTCAACATTTTCCAATTGGGTAAAAATAGTAATTCCAATTAGCTTTAAAACATGTTCGAAAAATATTTTATAATCGAATTTTCAACTATCTTTGGAAAAAAAACAATGCCATGAAAATAAAAGAAAATACAGAAATCACGTTTAATTGGTTCGAGGCTTTTAATGAGCATGATATTGAGAAACTACTTTCGCTGTATCATGAGGATGCACAACATTATAGTCCTAAACTTAAGATTCGCTATGCAGAATCGAATGGAGTGATAGGAGGCAAAGAGGCTTTGCGTGATTGGTGGAGCGATGCATTTGATCGTTTACCTGATTTGCAATATGAAATCATTTCATTCACAGTTAACAAAGATTTTGTTCAAATGGTGTACAAAAGAACTGTGAAAAATGAACCTGATATGGAAGTAAACGAAGTGTTAAATATAAAGGACGGCCTCATAATTTCATCCGCCATCATGGATTCTCATGTAACTTCTGGGAAATAGTTACTCAATAGTCACCTTTTGACTGTTAAACTCAATCTTATCTCCAGGTTTTAATTTATTGCGTTTTCGAAGTTCTGTTTCACCATTCACTTTAACCAGATGATTTTCTATTACCGAATTTGCTTCGGCTCCATTTGCTACCCAACCAATGGCTTTTAGTAATTGGTTAAGATGAATGTAATCTTCCTTTATTTTAAATAAGTCCATAATAAGATTTCAGTTAATTCTTTGTAACACAAATATAAGAGATACAATTTACCTCAAATAAAAAATCCTGCTAAAATTGCAGGATTTTTTATTTGAATGCTGAATAGTTTGCAATTACGCCTTTTTAACGTTTACTGCATTTAATCCTTTTTTACCCTCTGCAATTTCAAAAGATACTTTGTCTCCATCACGAATTTGGTCAACCAAACCTGTTACGTGAACAAATAATTCTTTACCGTCATCGGCTGTAATAAAACCAAATCCTTTTGCTGTGTTGAAAAACTTTACTGTACCTGTTTTCATTTTACTCTAAAATTATTAAATTAATACTTCAGCAAATATAACATTATTTTGATTAGTAGACTATAAAATTAGTTAAGCGTTCGAAATTGACGATTCGTGTGAATTCAAAAACTACCGTACATTTAATCGTGAATTAATTTAGGGTTAACATAAATTAACTCGTGAATTGTAAAAAATAATTCACATATTTGCGTTTCCAAAAAAAGATGGACACGGATAGTAATAATTGTATTAATCTCATAAATGAAAAAGACTTTTTCTTTTCTTCTTCTCTTTTCATTGCTGCACATGGCTCATGCCAATGCAGATTTTAATGCATTTGGTTTTAGTTCACCTAATTCCGACCCAACAGATACCGTTCCTGACAATTTCAATAAAGAAGACTTAATAACTTTTACTGATTCCTTGGCTGCCGAATTATCATCAAATGATATTTATGGTGAATTTGACACAGAAAATATTCATTTTACAAAGTTCAAGGTTGAGTCATTAAAAGATAGTGTTAAGAAAATCGTACTTGCCGAGAAAAATGGTTGTGGGTTTGTTCCTCCTGTTCTTGGAAAAATAAATTGTCCTTTTGGCCGTTGTCGCAGGTATTTTCATTATGGAATGGATTTACATTTACAAACAGGAGATGCCGTAAGCGCAGCTTTTGATGGGAAAGTAAGAATCGCAAAAAGGAGTAAAAGTTATGGAAACGTTGTTGTTATTCGACATAGCAATGGATTAGAAACCTATTATGCTCATCTTTCAAAATTAAATGTGGTTGTTGGTCAAGAAGTTTCTGCTGGCGACATTCTTGGATTAGGAGGCAATACAGGTTGGTCGCATGGAAGTCATCTTCATTTTGAAGTCCGCTACCTTGGACAACCAATTAATCCGGCTGATATCATTTCTTTTGACGAACATAAACTCGTCACTGATACTTTTCTTTTGAGCAAAAAGACATTTAGTTATTCAACCAAGCCAACGTATAATAAGGCTTATGCAAAAAAAGGCGTAGCAACTAATCAGAAAAGTAATGTAGTCGTTAACGCAGGGAAGTTATTATCAGGCAATATTTACGTGGTTAAGCAAGGAGACTCTTTGTACAACATCGCTCGTAGATATGGAACATCGGTTACTGCTTTATGTCAAAAGAACGGTTTGAAAACCAACTCGGTTTTACATTTAGGTCAAAAAATTAAAGTTTAGAAATCTGTTCTGGATTTTAAAACCCAACTTCTTTCCAAATATATTTTCTTTCTTTGATATTGTAGTAACCAAGCTTCTTGTTTTTCTCAACTTTAAGTATTGTGTTCGTCAATTTTGCCACCTCGTCCCATTCGCATGGAACAACCGTTGTTCCTGAAACATCAATTATTCCTATTTTGTCATCCATCTTTACTTGACTCAAATCACCCTTAAAATCTTCAGCTTCGTCATAGTTTAACGCTATCACTATTTTTCCGCTTTTATCAATAAACCCTACTTTATCATTCTTTTTTACTTTCGCCAATCCATTCATAAACTCTCCAGCCGATTGGTATGTATAATGAATTTGTAATTTCATCTTCGCATCAATATATCCCCATTTTTCTTTACGCAAAGCTGCTGCTAATCCTTCGCTAAAAGGTTCAATTTTTTCGAAATCTTTTGTAGTAATGTATTTCCCCGTCTTATCTATTAACCCTTGTTTTTTATTTTTTTCAGCAATTGCACAACCATTTCTGAATTGAACCAAAGTCCCGTTGTAGTCGTACTCTAGGGGAATAATCAAAACCCCTTCTTTATTAACAAAACCATATTTATTGTCTTTTACAACCATCATAAGACCTTCAGATAATTCACCCATAAAATCATACTCACATGGTAACACAATTTCTCCTTTTGTATTAATGGTTCCTAACTTCTTTAAAGATTTTACTACTGCTATTCCATCTTTAAATTTATCTACCCAATCATACTTGCAATTGATAACAAGTGACCCTGATTTATTGATAAAACCTTTTTGTCCCCCAATTTCAACTGAGGCTAATCCTTCCGAAAAGTCGCCTGCTTTATTGTAATTTAGGGGCAAGGCCAGATTTAGGGATTCATCAATATAACCTGTTCTATCTGCTTTTGTAACCGCGGCCAAGCCTTCCGAAAACTCACCTATCTCGTCATATTGGAAAGGAACCACCAAATTACCTGTTTTGTTGACTATTCCGTATTTTGTATTTTTCTTCACAATGGAAACACCATGTTTAAAAGGTTCTACTTCCTCGTACACAAATGGGACTACCAACTTTCCTGCTTTATTGATGAATCCTGACTTACCATTTAGACCACACTCAGCAACACCTTCCGAAAAATCTTCTACCCATTCATAAATAAATGGAATGGCTGTTTGGCCTGTAGAATCAACAAATCCCCATTTCCCATTTTCTTTAGCAACAAAAAGTGGTTTTTGAGATAATGCGATATCTTCGTTAACAATTTCAGAATACGGATAATCAGGAAAATCTTTTTTGAATTGAATAAGCGAAGTTGTTTTATAATCTGCAGTATAAAGGCTATATATATTGTGCCAAGCTGTTTCTATATTATCGTTATCCGGATATTTTTTTATAAAATTATGGTATTCTGCAATGGTTCCATGTGATGTAGAGAGGGCATAAATAGAATTCTCTGCTTCATCTGTATAAGGGCTTCGAGGATATTGGACAAGGAATCGTTCAAATTCCTCAATGGTATTATTCTTTGTTGAGGCCTGAAATAAAGTTGCTTCGTATCTATTCTTCGCCTCTGGAATTTGTTTCGATAAAGGATATGTCTCAATAAACTTTTTATAAACAGGATAGGTGTCATCCTTTTTTATTTGCTCAAAAACCATGCTGTCTCTTATCTCGATTGCCCTAGAACATTGAGGTGCGGTATAGTACTTTTCTAGAAATGAATTAAGCGCATCTATTCGCTTTTTGCTTTTATAATATTCGAATGCCTTTTTATGTACCAAATCTTTGAGCGAATCTATTGAAGTTGAAGTAACATTGTATCGAATATACTTTTCGGTTGATTTTATCTCGGATAATTGGTAAGCTTTTTCAGAAATAATAATGTATTTGTAAGCTGTGTCAATATTAAAAAAGGGGTTATCATTACGATAATAGATAACACTTAATCCATAAGCTGCGCAGGCGGTTTCGCTTTTTAATGACTTTTCAAATAGACGCTTGGCTTCAAAATAATTAAATACTTTGAGAGCATCAAAAGCTTTTGAAATTTTATTTGCGCTAGCAAAATTGTTTAAAACTAATAAACCTAATATAAGAAAACGCCTCACTTCTTGAATCCCTCGATTATTATTGGCAGTAAAATTAACAATTACAACGAAAGTAAAATTTATTTTAATTGCAGGATATATTAATTGTAATTTTACAACAAATATTAACTTAAACTTTTATAATGTTTTCGAAAGGTCAAATCATTTTCGCTTTAGTTTTTTTTATTGTATTTGTAGTTACCATCAGTTGGGCCTATATTAAAGATAAGAAATCAAACAAATTACTCTTTAAAGGAAGTTACAAAATACTTTTATTCTCTGTGTTTGTGTTTTTTGCACTTTACGGCATTGTCAAATTGAAACATTTCTTTTTTCATTAGATGTATACATGAAAAATGAGATCACTATTGTTGACTATTAAGAAATTTTATTGTTTGCATTAATAAATTGTTTAATTTTGCAAAAAGAATAATAAGCCCCAATTAAATGAGACGCATTCATATACTTTGTCTTTGTTTTCTTTTCTTCCTGCTTGATTTGGCTCATGCGGGGACAATTGTTTTAGAGGGGAAATACCAAAATGAAAATCTTTATGTTTTGAATGGACCAACTGATAATGGAGTTGGTTTCTGCACCTATCAAGTATCAATAAATGGTAGAATATCAACAGATGAAGTGAATTCTAGTTCATTCGCTATTGATTTTTCCCAGTTTGATATTAAACCAGGAACGTACGTAATTGTAAAAATTGACCACAAGGATGATTGTAGTCCTAGAGTAATAAATCCTCAAGTATTACAGCCTCATGCTACATTCGAAGTATTAGACATTAATATTGATAAAAATGAAATATTAAATTGGACCACCAAAAATGAAATGGGTTCATTACCTTTTGTTATCGAACAGTTTCGTTGGCACAAATGGATTAAAGTTGGAGAAGTAAAAGGAATCGGAGAGATTGGTAAAAACACTTATTTTTTCAAAATAACTCCCCATTCAGGTGAAAATAAGTTTAGAGTTAGACAAGTTGGATATGGAGAAAAATCAAAAAAATCTACAGCCATTTCTTATGTCTCGAGTGTAGCCATTCCAACTTATATTATAAGTAAAGATCAAAAAAACATTCTCTTTTCAGATGAAACCATGTATCAAGTTTATGATGCCTATGGGGCGATAGTAAAACAAGGTTATGGAAAAAACCTTGCGATAGCGAATCTCAAAAAAGGCATTTACTATATCTGTTACGATAACTTGGTAGTTGATTTTAAAAAGAAAAAATAACTACTTATATATTGTTCTGCTAGGGTAAACCATCAACGCTTTACTTAAGCAAGCCATCGCATTTTTGAGTTCTTCTTTGTTTAACACATAAGCCAAACGAACCTCATTTAATCCGGCATCAGGTGTTGAATAAAACCCAGTTGCTGGAGCTAGCATAACAGTTTGCCCTTCGTGTTCAAATGATTCTAACAACCATTGGCAAAATTTATCTGCATTGTCAATCGGTAATCGGGCAATGCAATAGAATGCACCGCTAGGTTTAGGACAAAAAACACCTTCCATTTTATTTAATGCTTCAATCAAAAAGTCTCTTCGTCCTACGTATTCTTTTTGAACACCATCGAAATATTCTTTTGGAGTTTCCAATGCAGCCTCTGCTCCTATTTGGCCAAATGTTGGTGGGCTCAATCGAGCTTGAGCAAATTTCATTGCAGTTGAAATCACCTCTTTGTTTTTCGAAATCAGTGCTCCTATTCGTGCTCCACAAGCACTGTAACGCTTCGAAATAGAATCTAGAAGAACAACATTATTATCAATTCCATCTAGGTGCATAACCGATACATATTCTTTTCCGTCATAACAGAATTCACGATACACCTCATCACTCAACAAGAATAAATCATATTTAATTATTAATTGTTTAAGTGATTCTAATTCGGCACGAGAATATAAATAACCGGTAGGGTTTCCTGGGTTACAAATCATTATCCCCTTTGTTTTAGGGGTAATCAACTTTTCAAATTCAGAAATAGGAGGCAGTGCAAATCCGTTCTCGATGGTTGATTTAACAGGTTTTATGATGACATCTGCTGCACATGAAAAACCATTGTAATTTGCATAAAATGGTTCAGGAATTATTATCTCATCCCCTTCATTGAAACATGTCATCATGGCCATTGAGATGGCTTCAGAGCCTCCAGTGGTGATGATGATGTCATTCCAATCGACTGGCATTTTGTATCCGTTATAATATTGAGCCAGTTTTTTTCGATACGATTCGAAGCCTGCAGAATGCGAATACTCTAATACTTTAATGTTTGAATTCTTTATGGCATTGAGCATTACAGCTGGAGTTTCAATATCAGGTTGCCCAATATTTAAGTGATATATTTTTTTTCCTTGCTTTTTGGCTGCTTCCGCAAATGGAACTAATTTACGTATTGGAGAAGAAGGCATACTATTGCCTTTTGTAGAAATTTTTGGCATATTTTTATTTTATTAGGGCCCCAAAGGTAGCATTCTGCAATGAATAGAAAAATGATTAGAATAAAAAACTAGTGTTTTTTACAAACCATATTAAACAACAAATCCTTCTTTGAAATGAATCAAAGAAGGATTTGAAGCAATACTAATAATAACAAATTAGTGTTTTTGTTCAGTTGGTGCAACTGGTGTTGCTCCTCCAGCTGGTGCAGGATCTGGTTTAACAACTCCTTTTATTTTAAGCACTTTTGAAGGTACGTCAGCATTTGAAGTTAAAGTAACTGTTTTTTCAAAAGCTCCTACTCTATCAGTAGCATAATGAACTTTGATAACTGCTGTTTCACCTGGCTTGATTGGTTCTTTTGGTGCAGTAGGCACTGTACATCCGCATGAACCTGCTGCATTTGAAATAATCAAAGGCTCTTTACCTACGTTAGTAAATTTAAATTCACGATTACCATCTGCATTGTGTTCAATTGTACCATAGTCAATTTCTTCTGTTACGAATTTAAATTTAGGTGCATTTGGATTTACAGGGTTTGGTGTTGTGGTTTCTTGCGCATTCGCTCCGATAGCAACACATAGCATTAATCCGATTGTAAAAATTGTTTTTTTCATTTTCTGATGATTTTTAATTAATTGTTATTTATTATTGTTTATTGTTTTACTCTTTTATTTAATGTTTTTCTAATGGCACTGCACCATTTTCTCTTTTTCCATTTGTTGGAAACGCCTCCTCAGTAGGTGCTGGTTGAACCACTCCTTTTATTGATATCACCTTTTCTGGTGTTTTAGAATTAGAAGTGATGGTTACTGTTTTCGAAAAATTACCAGCTCTTTTTGTGTCGTATGTTACCTTTATTACATTCGATTCGCCTGGTTTGATAGGCACATCTTTTGGGTAAGTAGGCACTGTACAACCGCACGAACCTTTGGCATTCGATATAATTAATGGTTCTTTGCCGGTGTTCTTAAACTTGAACTCGTACGATCCGTTTCCTCCATATTCAATGGTACCGAAATCGTGAAGATCGGTTTCAAATGTCATCTCTGCCAAACTAGTTGATGCTGGAGTAGCAGTAGTAGTTGCTGTTTTAGGTGCTTCTTGAGCACTTGCAACAACAGTCATTAATAATACGGTACTGAATGTAATTAGTCTTTTTTTCATCTTGTAAATCTAAACGTTTTGATAAGATTAAATTTTACGAATTTTTTATTTACTAAAACCGTGCCAAAATCAAAAATCTGTATGAAAATTAATTTTTTGTAGTTTTGCGTTCTTTTTCGAAACGCAAAGAAAGTAATAAATTATGGATATACCAAAAACGTACGACCCCAAACTAACCGAAGACAAATGGTATAGCCATTGGTTGAAGCAGAAATTTTTTAAATCGATGCCCGATGAGCGCGAACCATATACCATTGTGATTCCTCCTCCTAACGTAACAGGGGTACTACACATGGGGCATATGCTCAACAATACTATTCAAGATGTGCTGATTAGAAGGGCACGAATGCAAGGGAAAAACGCTTGTTGGGTACCTGGTACCGATCATGCATCAATAGCTACTGAAGCAAAAGTGGTGGCTTTGTTGAAGGAAAAAGGAATAAAAAAAACCGATTTATCGCGCGAAGAATTTCTGAAGCATGCTTGGGATTGGAAAGATAAATACGGGGGTATCATTCTGAAACAACTCGAAAAACTTGGGGCTTCCTGCGATTGGGATAGAACCCGGTTTACCATGGAAGATAATTTGAGCGAAGCGGTTATTGATGTTTTTATTGATTTATTTAACAAGGGACAAATATACCGTGGGGTAAGAATGGTGAATTGGGATCCGCAAGGATTGACTGCGGTTTCTGACGAGGAAGTAATATATAAGGAAGTAAATTCGAAATTGTATTATGTAAAATATAAGATTGAAGGCTCTGTTGACGAATGGGTAACCATCGCCACTACTCGCCCCGAAACCATACTTGGCGATACTGCTGTATGTGTTCATCCAGAGGATGAACGATACAAGCATTTGAAAGGCAAACGTGTGATTATACCTATGGTGAATCGTTCTGTACCTATTATATTCGACACGTATATCGACCTTGAATTTGGAACGGGTGCGCTTAAAGTAACCCCTGCCCACGATATTAATGACTATAATCTGGGTGTGAAACACAAACTTGAAGTGGTTGACACTATTGCCCCTGACGGCAAGATGAGTGCTGCTGCTCAGTTTTATATTGGCGAAGACCGATTTGCGGTACGCAAAAAAATTGCCAAAGACTTGGAAGAAATGGGTCAACTTGTGAAAGTGGAAGACATCAAAAACAAGGTGGGCTACTCCGAAAGGACAGATGCTGTGATAGAACCAAAACTTTCGATGCAATGGTTTTTGAAAATGGAAAACATTTCGAAACCTGCTTTGGAAAATGTATTGAATGGCGAAATAAAATTGATTCCCGAAAAGTTTGTAAACACCTATAAACATTGGATGGAAAATGTACACGATTGGTGCATCAGCCGACAACTATGGTGGGGACAACAAATACCTGCATGGTACGACAACAAAGGGAATACCGTTGTTTGCAAAACAAAAGAGGAGGCTCTTGAAAAATTGAAAGCGAACAATGCCGCCATCAAAATTGAAGAAATAAAACAAGACGAAGATGTGCTCGATACTTGGTTCTCTTCGTGGCTTTGGCCGATTAGCGTTTTTGATGGTTTCAAGAATCCTAATGGTGCCGATATTAACTATTATTACCCAACCAACGATTTAGTAACTGCTCCCGAAATATTGTTCTTTTGGGTGGCTCGAATGATTATTGCTGGTTACGAATACCGAGGTGCAAAACCATTCAACAATGTGTATCTAACCGGAATTGTTCGCGATAAGTTAGGCCGAAAAATGAGCAAGTCGCTTGGCAATTCGCCCGACCCTATTGAACTAATGGAGAAATATGGGGCCGATGGAGTGCGTGTGGGAATGCTTTTGTGTTCGCCTGCTGGCAACGATTTGCCTTTTGATGAAGGTACTTGCGAACAAGGCAGAAATTTTTCGAACAAAATTTGGAATGCGTTCCGACTGATGAATGGATGGGAAGTGGATGCCACACTGAAGCAAGCCGACACCAGCCGAATGGCCATTGAGTGGTTTGATGCCAAACTGAATGAACAGCTGATGGCTATAAACGATTGCTACAGCAAATATCGAATGAGCGAAGCCTTGATGACCACCTATAAAATGGTTTGGGACGATTTCTGCGCTTGGTATTTGGAAATGATTAAGCCCGAATTTGTGGACGGAAAATCATTGCCTATTGATAAAGCTACCTACGATACCACCATTGCTTTTTTCGAAAAGATTCTAAAAATATTGCATCCTTTTATGCCTTTTATCACCGAAGAGATTTGGCATTTGATACAAGAGCGGAACGAGAAAGACTGCATCATTGTGGCCCCTTGGCCTGAGTCGAAGGCTGCAGATATGGTTATTTTAAAAGACTTCGATTTTGTGATGGAAGTAATAACTAGCGTTCGAAATTTGCGTAAGCAAAAAAATATTTCGCCTAAAGAAAAATTACAATTGTTCGAAAAAGTGAATCAAGGAAAACCTATTAATGCTTACGATGGCATTATTAGTAAACTTTGCAACCTTAGCAGTTTCGATTATGTAACGGCTAAGGTGGAGAATGCTTTTTCGTTTAATGTGGAACATGCTGAGTTTTATATTCCGGTGACTCAAAATATCGACATGGTTGCGGAGCGCGAGCGCCTTACCAAGGACTTGGATTACAATAAAGGTTTCCTGAAATCGGTACAAATAAAACTTTCGAACGAAAATTTTGTGGCCAAAGCAAAACCCGAACTGATAGCCAACGAACGCAAAAAAGAAACCGATGCTTTAGCTAAAATAAAAGCCATTGAAGAGCAAATTGCTGGACTGAATTAATAAGACGCAAAGAAGAAATTCTATCCCGAAGTTTCAGGGACTTAGTTCTAAATACTAATTATAAAGTTCTAAAAAGAGGATTTGGCTTTTTGTGATGAAATCCTTTGTTTTGTTCTAACGAATTGAATTATATACACTTTCGGAAGTGAAATGTTATTCAAAAAAAGTGACACATACCATTCCGGATTACGAAATATGTAAAACACATGTGTTTTGACACATTACGTAAAACGTAACCATGCAAACCACTTGTGGTTTGATACATTACGAAAACAAAACCATGTAAACCACTTGTGTTTTGATACATTCCGAAAACGAAACCATGTAAACCAAATGTGGTTTGATACATTCCGAAAACAAAACCATGTAAACCACTTGTGTTTTGATACATTACGAAAACAAAACCATGCAAACCACTTGTGGTTTGATACATTCTGTTTCTGGAACCCTATCCGTCACTTTTTTACCTAAAAATTCTCATTTTTCAATTATCAAACTCATTTTAGAAGTATATTTGAAAGGAGATGTGAGATTTAGGATTTGAAGATTTAGGATTTGCGAGACTCGCCTGTCCCGACCCTTCGGGAGCGATTTTTAACTCTGCGTTCTTTGCGATAAATAAGAAATCCTAAATCAATAGTGATTTCTTCACCAAATAAACTCATCAAGATTTCGCTTCGTGTTAAAAATCTTATTACCTTTATTGTCTCAACAAATGGCATTGTATTTATGAAACTCAAGATATTATTTCTCGCCTTGTGCATTTCGCTTGGCTTGCAAGCACAGCATCGACATCAAAAAACTAATTTACCTCATCCTAGTTTTCAAGCATCTAACTTGCGCAGCGACACGGTGGATATCCTCAAATATACTATCAACCTCAACATTACTAGTTTTGTAGATAGCAGCATCAGCGGAAATACGGAAATAAAATTTGCACCCAAACTAAATGGAGTGAGCACTGTTGCCTTAGATTTGTTGAAACTTACGGTAGATTCGGTGAAGTGGGCCACATCGAATTTGATGTATACCTATGACGACACTTTGTTGTTGGTAAGCCTTGCACAACCGATGAATATAGGCGATACCAGTTCTATGGTGGTGTATTATCATGGTAAGCCGCAAGGCGATGCTTCGGGCTGGGGAGGTTTTTATTTTCAGAACGGATATGCTTATAATTTAGGAGTAGGTTTTGCAGCACAGCCGCATTGTTATGGTAGGGTTTGGTTTCCGTGTTTCGACAATTTTGTGGAACGTTCGGTTTACGAATTCAACATCACCACCAACAATGGCAAACTGGCTTATTGCAATGGTTATCTTGCCAACGACACCACCGACTTGAGCGGAAACCGAACTCGCAAATGGATTTTGGATAAAGAAATACCAACGTATTTGGCATCGGTGTCGGTGGCAGCTTATGCACAAATCAACCAAACCTTTAATAGCCTCACTGGACCAAAACCTATTGTGATAGCCGCATTGGTCGGAGATACTACCAATGTAAAAAACTCATTCATTAACCTTCCGTCAGCTTTGTCGACTTACGAAAACCGCTTCGGGCCTTATCGTTGGAACAGAGTAGGCTATTGCATGGTGCCGTTTTCATCAGGCGCCATGGAGCATGCTACTAATATCTCGTACCCGCAAGCAGCAGCTACTGGCTCGTTGCTCAATCAAACGGTGATGGCACACGAGCTCTCGCATCATTGGTTTGGCGACTTGGTTACCTGCCGCACCCCGCAAGACATGTGGCTGAACGAAGGCTGGGCAAGGTATTGCGAGTTCATCTTCACCGAAGGACTGAGTGGCTATACTAGTTATTTGAATGATGTAAGGGTGAATCACGAAAACTGTTTGCAGTTTTTAGAACCTATTGAAGGAGGTTTTCAAACCCTATCGAACATGCCTCTGAGCATGACATACGGAGTGATAGGTGCACCGGTAACTTCAACCTACGACCGTGGTGCCGACATTGCGCACACTTTAAGAGGATACATGGGTGATAGTTTGTTTTTCTATTCGTTGAAAGATTATTTGGCACAGCATCAATACCAAGATGTGTCGAGTGCTGATATGAGAGATGCACTCACCAATGCAAGTGGAATAAACCTTACTGATTTTTTCAACGATTGGGTATTCAATCCGGGATGGCCTCATTTCTCTATCGATTCGACAAATGCAGTAGCCAATGGAAGTAATTATTTGGTGACTGTTTATCTGAAACAAAAACTAACAGGAGCACCCAATTATTTCAATCAAGTGCCCTTGAACATTACCTTCAAAGCAGCTAACTGGGCCGAACAAATACGACAGGTAAACATGTCGGGGCCTAATGCTTCGTTTCAGTTTACATTGCCTTTCAACCCGGTGTTCACTGCTGTGAATATGGACGAAAAAATAAGTCATGCCGTTGCTCCTGCCTATCAAACCATAAAAACAACGGGAAGCAAAAGTTTTGCAAATGCAAAGATGACTATGAATGTAACCAGTATTTCCGATTCGGCATTTGTGAGGGTAGAACATAATTTTGCTGCACCCGATGCGTTTCAACATTGCTGCATGCCTTACCGATTGTCGCCTAATCATTATTGGAAAGTGGATGGTATATTGCCCTCCAACTTTAAAGCCACCGCTACGATTTTTTACAATGGGCAAACTACTTCGTACAGTGGTTACAATTGGCTCGACAATAATTTGATTAATACTTACGAAGATAGTTTGGTTCTGCTCTACCGCAGAAATGCAGCTTCCGATTGGAGTGTATATCCTTATTATCACAAAAACATGCTTGGCAGCAATAATAATAAGTATGGCCAAATTATTATTGATACACTTCATTTGGGCGAATTCACTTTTGCCATGAAAGATTATTTATTGGGAGTACCTAACACGGATGCTGCGTCCAATGTGCAAGTGGCAAAACTATTTCCAAATCCAGCGAATGATTTGATGAGTGTTGAACTCTTGACCAAATCTGCTAACCCCTGCACTTTGATGGTGACCGATGTGGTTGGGAAACTGGTGTATCAAGAAACGATAACCAATTCGAAAAACACTACTACCATTAATACGTCTGCTTTTAAGAATGGAATGTATTTCATTATTTTAAAATCGACTGACCGAATAGTATCAAAAAATAAATTTATTGTTTCACATTAATACCTTTAAAAATGAAAAACAAATCAATACTTCTGTTTACCCTTGTAGCCTCTTTCAACTTGATGGGACAGGATAAAACCAAAGAATGGAACTCCAGCAACATCGCTGATATGGAAAAGAAAGCGGTAAAACTCAATAGCAAATCGTTGCGTTCGTCCATTGTAAATAATTATGATTTGACTTACAACCGCTGCGAGTGGCAAGTCGATCCGGCAGTGTATTATATCAAAGGAGCGGTGAGCTTTTTCTTTAAACCAACGGTTTTGGGTTTCAACCAAATTCAATTCGATTTAGCTTCTACACTCACAGTCGATTCGGTGAAGTATCATTCTTCCAATTTAACCTATACCCATCCAGCCGATTTATTGCAAATAGATTTTGCTTCCACTTTACCTATGAATACGCTCGATTCGCTTACCATTTATTATCAAGGCGCGCCATCAGGAAGTGGGTTTGGGTCGTTTGTTCAAGGCAATCATAATGGCACACCTGTCATTTGGACATTATCCGAACCATTTGGTGCAAAAGATTGGTGGCCTTGCAAAAATGATTTGATTGATAAATCCGATTCGATGGATGTAATTGTTACTGTTCCGCAAGGCAACCGAGTTGCGAGCAATGGAGTATTGCTTTCGGAAACACCGATGGGAAGCAATGTGCAATTTCATTGGAAAACAAAATACCCTATTGCATCTTACTTGGTCGCAATTGGAGTTACCAATTACGTGTATTATTCCAACTATGTACCTCTAAGCACAGGCGATTCGTTGGAAGTGTTGAATTATGTTTACCCAGAAGATTTGGTTTCTGCACAATCGCAAACACCCGACATTATTAATGTGATTAAACTATACGATAGCTTAACCATCCTTTATCCCTTTTCGAATGAGAAGTATGGACATTGCGAGTTTGGCTGGGGAGGCGGAATGGAGCACCAAACCATGTCGTTTGTGGTTGGTTTCGGACATTCGCTTATTGCTCACGAATGTGCTCATCAATGGTTTGGCGACCATGTTACCTGTGGTAGCTGGCAAGATATTTGGCTGAATGAAAGTTTTGCAACCTATATGGAAGGACTTTCGGAAGAATTCCTATTCCCAACTACTTGGATGACCTGGAAACAAAACGCTATCAACTATATCACAAGTGCTCCTGATGGTTCTGTTTTGTGTAGCGACACAAACGATGTAAACCGGATTTTTGATGGAAGATTGTCGTATAACAAAGGTGCTTATGTATTGCACATGCTCCGTTGGAAACTTGGCGATTCGTTATTCTTCGTAGCTGTAAGAAACTACTTAAACGACCCACTTTTGGCGGGAGCTTATGCTAAAACTCCTGATTTGAAAGCCCATTTGGAATCGGTAAGTGGTCAAAACCTAACCTCCTATTTCAACGAATGGTATTATAACCAAGGTTACCCTTCTTATCAATTGGTCTGGAACCAAAATGGAAGTTCGGTGACGCTTACAGTAAACCAATCGCAGTCGGACCCATCGGTATCGTTTTTCGAATTGCCCATTCCTGTTGAGTTTATTGGAGCCGGACACGATACAACCATTGTCTTTGATCATACTTATTCGGGGCAAGTATTTACCACCACTCTCAATTTCCCAATCGATAATGTTATTTTCGACCCTGAATTACATATCCTTTCGGCTAATAATATTGTGACAGGAATTCAAAACTACACCCAAAATAATGGGGTAACGGTATATCCTAATCCAGTCCAAAGCAACCTAACCATTTCCTTACAATTAAGAAATCCAGAACTACTCAGTTTCGACATTTTTGACCTTGAAGGGAAAAAGGTGATGAGCAAAATGGAGTCGGTAAGTTCAGGAAAGGATACCAAGTGTATTGGCATTGAAAATTTGACAAAAGGCAGCTATCTATTACAAATAAAGGGAAAGGACGTTAATTTTAATCAAAAAATAGTGAAGGAATAAGAGAAAAACAAGCATAAAAACCTGCTGTTATTTGTCCATTTACCGCTTACTCAGAAAAGTGACCGCTCACAGGCCAAAAGTGACCGCAAAATATGGAAATTGTACAATTCGCAATATTTTATTTGCACAGTGTTTTTATTCTTTCTAATATTGCCATTCGAAAATAATTAAAAACTATATACCATGAAAAGTAAATATTACAAATTTGTGATAATAAGTGCTCTTTTATTAGTAGCACAAATTTCAAAAGTGAACGCACAAGGTGGCCTAAAGTGTGGAACTGATGAAAAAATGAGGGAATTATACGCTAGTCACCCAGAAATGCTTCAACAGCAGATTGACTATAATAATTCGTTAACAGAACTTATTAAGAACATGAAGTTGGAAAAAACTGTTGAGGCAAAACACATTATCCCAGTGGTGTTTCACATCATCCATTGTAATGGACCAGAAAATCTTCCTGATGCTAATATTTATGATGCGATAAATGTAATCAATACAGATTGGAATAAAAGAAATCCTGACACTAGTCAAGTAATTGGATTTGGAACGGCAAACAATCCGTTCGATACCATCATGGCCAAAATGAATTTCGAATTCCGCTTGGCTACTATCGACCCTAATGGAAACTGCACGAACGGTATCGACCGCGTTTATTCTCACTTAACATATAATGCTGATGATAATTCCAAGTTGAACCAATGGCCAAGAGATAAATATTTGAACATTTGGGTAATTCATGATTTCAAAACTGCTACTTCAGGTGTTCAACCTGCTGCTTATGCCTATTTTCCATCTGGAACAAGCGGTTGGATGGCACGGTTTGATGGTGTAATTTCTTTATATGACTATATTGGTAGTCTATCGCCTAGTTCTGCTTTTAATTCAAGAACCTTATCGCACGAAATCGGACATTACTTTAACCTAGAACATCCTTGGGCTACAGCTGGAGACATTACCGACCCAACACGTCCTTGTGGTGATGATGGTGTGGATGATACTCCTTATACCAAGGGCCATTTAACATGCGACAAAACGCCTCATTGCGAAAGAGACACAATTAAATACACCTACAATTTTAGTTCAATTACACCTAACTCAGGAACCACTGATACTGCAAATGCTCCTATTAATACCTTTGCAACACTTGGACAGTTTAGTGCAAATGGAGTTTCTACCAGCCCTATCGATTCTTCACGTTTTTCATATACTCAATGGCCTACAGGAGGAGTTAACGGAGATACCGCTTATGCAAATCAGACAGGAGCCATCGATATTTCTAAAAACTATGCATTTACTGTAACTCCTAAATGGGGACATTCAATGACTCCTACGTCTTTGACTTTTGATATCAAGCGGAATTTGACAGGAGCAAAAAGCTTTGTGGTTCGTTCAAGCATCAATGGCTTCGCGTCAAACCTTCCAGTTTCTTATGCAACAACTGCAGATGTTAATATTAATATTCTTAATGGGAATGAAATTTTTTACAACAAGGATACCAACTTAACAAAAACAGGGTTTAAAGTAACTTTAAGTGGAACTGCTTATAAGGATTTACTTGTTCCTGTAACATTTAAATTCTACGCATGGAATGCTGAAGATTCAACAGGTTCATTCAGCCTTGATAATGTAAAATTAACTGATACTGTTGGGTTAATTGAGGATTATCAAAACATAATGGATTACTCATATTGTGATAACCATTTTACCAAGGGACAAAAAGCAAGAGTGAGAGCTGCAGCTGCAAGCCCAGTATCTTATAGATCGAACTTATGGATTAACTCGAACTTAACAGCTACTGGAACTCAAGATCCATATCCTACTGGCGTGGTTTGTGTTCCTTCACCAGATTTTTATTCAAACCGTATTCAAATATGTGCAGGAAGTTCTGTGACATTTTCAGCAATCAATTCGAATGTTACTCAAGGAAGTGCAGTCACTCGTCTTTGGACTTTCCAAAACGGAACAGGAACTCCAACCACTTCAGCTTTAGCGAGCCCTACTGTTACGTATACTACTCCAGGTGACTATGATGTTACCTTGGCATTGTCGAGCACATCTGGAACAGGAACAACAACCAAAAGCTCGTATATTCACGTTTATCAGCCATGGGCACAGTACAATGGTAACTTAGTGGAGAATTTCGAAAGTCCTTCTTCTTCTTATTGGAATTGGATATTGGATAACTACGATGGCAATCCACATGCATGGGGACTATACTCTGGTGCAGGATATAGCGGTAGCCATTCAATGGTTATGAATGGGTTTGACAATTATTCAGATGATATTGATGATTTTATTACTCCTGGATTTAACTTATACATGATGTCAGGTTCTACACTTTCTTTCAGATGCGCAGCAGCTTCAAGTGCTTTAGTTGCTTCTGACCTAAATGATGTCTTAAAAGTGTATGCTTCTAAAGATTGTGGCCAAACTTGGACAACCATGGCTGGCTCTACTTACCAAGGTACAGCATTGTGTAACAATGGATATTATTTTAATTCATTTTTTCCAACTTCGCCAAGTCAATGGGCTTTGCACACTATTAATATCAGCTCAAGTTATAATGTACCAAACTTGAAGTTTAAGTTTGAATACAAAACTGGAAATGCTAGTAACAATATCTTCATTGATGATATTAATGTGAATGGAACTGTTGGAATTGCAGAAAACACTCTTGCAGAAAACAATTTCTCACTTTATCCAAATCCTTCAAATGAAACAACAACTGTTTTCTATCATTTAAATTCAAAAGGCAATGTGAAAATAGAGGTGATGGATGTATTAGGCAAGAAAGTGATGGAAATTGCAAATACTAATCAAGGAGAAGGTGATTATTACTATAATGTATCAAAACTAGAACATAACCTGAACAATGGAATTTATTTCGTTAAATTTACATTAGATGGTAATTCCACAACAAAGAAACTTATTTTCACGCAATAGTCTTTAGGTTAATTAACAAAAAAGTCCTGCAAATTATGCAGGACTTTTTTTTGAATAAATTTACCGAGAAATGTATTCTTTTTTCTCTTTTTTACTACTTTTGGATTTATAAAACAGACACAAATGAACAACTTTTTTAAAATTTCGATATTTGTTCTTTTATTAAATATTGCCGCAAAAGCTAATGCTGCAAATGATGGGACAAATAATAATGTTGCTTCCGAAAACAATTCAATCACCAACTCTGATTCCACCACAGGAGTGAAGAGTAATATTATTATTTTTAAAATAATAGCCACTCCAAGTCCTTCTAGTAGTCCTTCAAATGGAAGTTTAAAGAAAGCAGGAAAAGTGGCTAGAACATCTTATTCTCACACTTCAATTGAGAGTATTTTGATGAAGGGCAGAAGCATATAAGTCGAAGATTATTCCCCGACCTATATGCCACTACTATAAAAGAACTGAATAATTAAGCGAGTAGCGCTCTCGAGATAACAATTTTCTGTACCTCCGTTGTACCTTCGTATATTTGAGTAATTTTTGCATCGCGCATCAAACGCTCCACATGATATTCCTTAACGAAACCATATCCACCATGAACTTGTACCGCTTCTACAGTGGTATCCATTGCAACTTTTGAAGCAAAAACTTTTGCCATAGCACTAGCCATGTTATAATCAAGATGTTTATCTTTCAACCACGCGGCCTTCAAACATAATAATCTTGCTGCCTCTATTTGAGTAGCCATATCAGCTAACTTAAATTGAATAGCTTGATGTTGATTAATTGTTTTACCAAATGCTTTTCTTTCTTTTGAATAAGCAAGTGCCAATTCATAAGCTCCAGAGGCAATACCAAGCGCCTGAGAGGCAATACCAATTCTTCCTCCAGTCAATGTTTGCATTGCGAATTTGAATCCAAAACCATCTTCACCAATTCTATTTTCTTTTGGAACTTTCACATCGGTAAACATTAACGAATGTGTGTCGGAACCACGAATACCCAATTTATTTTCCTTTGGCCCAACCACAAAACCAGGAGCACCTTTCTCAACAATTAAGGCATTAATTCCTTTATGCCCTTTTTCGGGATGCGTTTGCGCGATTACTAAATAAACAGAAGCCGATCCGCCATTGGTTATCCAGTTTTTTGTTCCATTCAATAGGTAATGGTCGCCTTTATCAATAGCTGTGGTGCGTTGAGAAGTTGCATCAGAACCAGCCTCTGGTTCTGATAAGCAAAATGCCCCAATGATTTGCCCAGTTGCCAATCGAGGTAAATATTTTTGTTTTTGTTCTTCAGTTCCAAATGTTTCAAGACCCCAGCAAACCAATGAATTGTTAACTGACATCACCACAGAACAAGATGAATCCACCTTAGAAATTTCTTCCATGGCTAACACATAAGAAATGCAGTCCATTCCGCCTCCACCGTATTTAGGATCTACCATCATTCCAAGAAATCCTAGTTCTCCCATTTGTTTTATCTCTTCTGCTGGAAATTTTTGATGTTCGTCACGTTCAATAACTCCAGGTTTTAGCACATCATTAGCAAAGTCGCGAGCGGCCTTTTGAATCATTAAATGTTCTTCTGTAAGATTAAATAACATTGTATTTATTTTTTATGTTTAATATTGTTTTATTTTTGAGAGGCACAAAAGTATATTTATTATTCAAATTTTGCTACTAATATGACAAATATCAATACAAAAGAATACAAGGTAATAGGATTAATGTCGGGCACATCGTTGGATGGTTTGGATATAGCGTATTGCAGATTTGTAATTGATCAATCAACCTGGACTTACGATTTAATTCATGCCGAAACCATACAGTACTCTGAAGAGTGGAAAGAAAAATTAGTTCAACTTGAAACCAGTGATGCAATGAGCTTTCAACAGGCAAACATTGATTATGGGTTTTATCTCGGACAACGAGTATCCGATTTCATCGTAAAGAATAATATTAAAGCTGATTTTGTATCTTCTCATGGACACACGATTTTTCATCAACCAGAAAAAAAACTAACCGTTCAAATAGGTGCAGGAAGCGCTATTGCATCAAAATGTAAACTCCCTGTAGTTTGTGATTTTCGTTCGCTTGATGTTGCGTTGGGTGGACAAGGAGCTCCATTGGTGCCAATTGGTGATAAATTGCTTTTTGGTGAATATGACATCTGTTTGAATCTTGGAGGCTTTGCCAACGTATCGTACGAGTTCAATAACCAACGTATTGCTTATGATATATGCCCTGTGAATATTGTACTCAATGAAATCTGTTCGCGAATTGGAAAGTCCTACGATGAGAATGGAGAACTTGCTAGAGCAGGATTGCAAAGTTATTATCTTTTGAACGAACTAAATCAACTAGGACATTATAAACAAATCTTAAACACCCCGAAATCACTGGGGAAAGAATGGGTTCTTAAAAACGTTTATCCACTTATTGACTTATATGAACTTTCGGAAAGCGATGTGTTATGTACGTATTGCGAGCATGTTGCCATTCAAGTAGCAAAACAATTAAACAATTTACCCAACGGTAAAATTCTTGTAACTGGAGGAGGAACTTACAACACCTATTTGATGGAGCGAATGAAAGCGCTTTGTAAACATCAATTTATTATCCCTGAGAAAACAACCATTGAATTTAAGGAGGCGCTGATATTTGCTTTTTTAGGGGTACTCAGATTAAGAAATGAAGTAAACTGCCTTAAAAGTGTTACTGGCTCTTTAATGGACAACTGTGGGGGTAGTGTGTATGCTTTTTTGTAAATATTAGAGGGTAAATCGACAATTTGTCAAGAATTGTGGAGATGCGAATTGGAATATTGTTCTTATTTTCTCTGTTTAAGTTCTCGATTAATAATTTTCGTTGTAGTAATCATCATCATCTTCTTCGTCAAAATGATTGTTGAATTTCATATCATCTTCCATCGAGAAATCATCTTCTTCATCATCCATTTTGTGCTTCCATCCTTTCTTCTCTTTTGACTTCAAAGGCTTGAGTTTTGTGGGCTTTCGTAACTCATCTGAATCTTGATTTTTGGAACCTCCTTTCTTAGCAGAATCCTTTTTTGACTTGTCTAACTTTTTCATTCGAAATGAAATTTTTGTGCGTACTAAATTGTGTTGTTAAATTTGTTTAAAAAAATATCTAATACAAATTTCTGAAAAATTATTTCTCAAAACAAAATAATTTTAAAATAATTTTCGAAATATTCAATATACCTTTGTGGCTTCATAAAATTTCACACCGTTAATCACAACAAATATGCTAATCAAGGAATTATTTCAACGCACATTTTTAGGTAATACACTCGAATCGTATTGTTGGTTCGTAGGCATTATTCTGCTTGGGGTTTTGTTCAAGCGCTTGCTATCAAAGCTTCTGGCGTTATGTGTGTTTAAGTTTCTTCAAAAATATTCGAAAGGAATAGGCTACGAACGCCTATTACTTCTACTGAAGAAACCTTTAGGACTTCTCATCCTGTTGACCACTTTTTATCTGGCCTTCGACCGAATACACTTTCCGGAAGAATGGAATTTGGTAGCTATCGAACAGTTTGGTCTTCGTTTGATACTGATGAGATTGTTTCAAATCATGATTGTGATTAACATTACTTGGATTGTGCTAAGGGTAATTGATTTCTTAGCACTCGTACTATCGCATAAAGCAGCGAGTACCGAAACAAAAACGGACGACCAAATTGTTCCTTTTATAAAAGACGCAGCAAAGGTGGTGGTGAGCATTTTCTCGTTATTCTTCATACTCGGTGCTATTTTCCAATTAAATGTAGCCTCGCTAATAGCTGGTTTGGGTATTGGAGGTTTGGCAGTAGCGCTGGCAGCCAAAGAATCGTTAGAAAATTTGTTGGGTTCGTTTACCATTTTTCTTGACAAGCCTTTTGTGATAGGCGATTTGATAAAGGTTGGAAACATTGAAGGAACGGTTGAGAAAATTGGGTTCAGAAGTACACGCATTAGAACGGCCGAAAAAAGCTATGTAACCGTACCAAACAAAAAAATGGTAGACAGTGAACTCGATAACTTGTCGATGCGTATGCAACGACTGGTTAAATTCAATTTGGGACTTGCCTATGGGACAAGTGCTAAAAAAGTTACCAACATTATTAATGATATTCAAATGACTTTGGATTCGAACCCAATTATTATCCGTGACGAAACGTTGATAAAGCTCCACAATTTTAGTGAAACTGGCATTGTTATCTTGGTTATGTATACGGTTGATAGCTCAGAATATAAAGTATACTTAAGCGTACGTCAGGACATGAACCTAAAGATAATGGAGATAATAGAAAAACACGGAAGCGGTTTTGCTCATACTTCTTTGGATATGTTTTTGACTAATAAATTAGACAACAAAGCAGCTAATTAAGAAAGACAGCAAACGTTTATATTAAGTAAACATGCTCTATATTAATATGCGCGAAATAGCAACACAAGCCAATTGTGTTTATGCTCATGTTAGGAGTTTTTGAATAACGAAAACTCTTTTCTGATAAAAGACGACTTCTTTCGATTACTCGAATGGTGCTTCTGGATAAAAGATTAAACCTTCCTGACATTCGAAAATTATTTTCGACTAGTCGATAACTGCTTCCGAACATTCCAACAACGCATCCGAATAAACGAAAGACCCTTCGGAATATTCGAATGACTCTTCCTGATACTCGAAAAATATTTTCGAATAGTCGATGACCTCTCCCGAATATTCGGACAACTCATCCGAATAAGCGAAAGACCCTTCGGAATACTCGAACGACTCTTTCTGATATTCGAAAAATATTTTCGAATAGTCGATGACACCTTCCGAACATTCGGACAACTCATCCGAATAAGCGAAAGACCCTTCGGAATACTCGAACGACTCTTCCTGATATTCGAAAAATATTTTCGAATAGTCGATGACCTCTTCCGAACATTCGGACGACTCTTCCGAATAAGCGGAAGACCTTTCCGAATAGTCGAAAATATTTTTCGACTATTCGGATGATATTTTCTGATAAGCGAAAGGATTTTTATGCAGCAGAATGGGTTTAACATCGAGATTGAGAATTATTATAATCAATTTGATAGTATGCAAGTGCCAACCAAGGTTGGAAAACGAGCTGCTAAAAAATATTTTTTCAATTTTTCACAATATTTTATCAATTCTTACGTATAAGAGGGTAATAAAGACAACATCCCCGTGTTTTAGTTTTTGTTACAAATGGTTTTAGGTGAAGAAACATACTGCTTATTATTTCTCTGCTTGACACTGTAGTTGCAAGGCCTCCAATTAGATTTTTATGGAAAATTCGAAGTAGGTGCATCTAATAGTTAACAAGAGTAATTAATTCTAAAATTTAAAAGTCATGAAAAATCAAAATCAAACAATCGAAAACTTCAACGATTTGGTTTTCGAAAATCGTAACAAGGCTTATGGAGCTTATGTTATGCGTCAATCGTATCATCAAAATGTAAGTAAATCTTTACTTGTATCCATGTTGTTTTTTAGCCTGCTAGTGCTAGTGGGAGTGTTGTTGAGTGGTAATCAAATGCCAAAAATAAAGCTCGATAATATTCAAAAACTTGATTCGTTAATGTCCACAGTGGTAGATGTCACCCCACCAGAAAAGCCAAAATTAATGGAACCAACAAAATTGAAAGAACAGGTAAAACCGAAAACAGATGTTCTGATTGTGGAAGTGAAAGATAAAAAGGAAGACGCCTCCATTAAAACAAATGAGAATTCGAAAATAGACCCTAAAGGCGACTTAAAGGGGAAAGACAGTATTCCAGTGAAAGAAGACTTAACGGTAAAGACTACCAATAAGTTTACAGATTCAAATGATAAAAACGAAGACCCTAAGTTGGTGGCGGATGTAATGCCCGAATTCAGAGGAGATCTTTTCAGATACTTAAGCGAAAATATGCGGTATCCTCGGATGGCTGTTGAAGCCCTTACTCAAGGCACCGTTTATTTAACATTTGTGGTTGAAAAAAATGGTGACATAGGTGATATAAAAGTATTAAAGGCGGTGTCGGAAGGTTGTACCGAAGAAGCCATAAGGGTGGTGAAGTCGATGCCTAAATGGAATCCTGGTAAAAACCATGGACAACCAGTGAGGGTACAATACAATTTACCCGTGAAATTTAGACTTCGGTAATTAAAGTGAAAAGTAGTGGATGAGAGAGTCGTGCACCTATATTCTATCATCCTCTACTTTTATGACTATAAACAATGATGTGTTTATAAGTAAAGTACTATCAAAAACATTTGCCTTGGGCTTACAAGTAATTTAGCTTCGTTATTTAGAATCAAAAATTAGAAAAAGTAATTTAAATATAAAAACATGTTAAACTCAATTTTATTGCAAATAGTAAGTAATGGAGCCACTGTGGCCAATCAAGTAGTAGATACGGCTAAACACCTAGCTACAGCATTGCCAACACCTCCTGTAGCTCCAAAACAAGATTCTTTGACTTTGCTCGATTTGATTATGAAAGGAGGATACATTATGTATCCAATGGGAATATTGTCGGTATTAACCATTTACTTTTTCTTCGAACGATTTATCACCATTCGCAAAGCAGGTAAACTCGAAAAGAATTTCATGAACAACATAAAAGATTATGTTCATAACGGAAACATGGATGCTGCCAAGGCTCTTTGCAAAAACTCTATGGCACCTGCTGCTCGTATGGTAGAGAAAGGAATCACTAGAATTGGGAAACCAATAAAAGAAATAGAAGAAGCGATGGAGAGTGTTGGGAAATTGGAGATTAACCGACTTGAGAAAAACTTATCAGTGCTTAGCTTAATTGGAAGAATAGGCCCAATCTTCGGTTTCATTGGAACCATAGCAGGTGTTATAAAAATATTTTACGATATATCATTAACCGATAATATCAGTATTGGAGTTATATCAACTGGGTTATACCAAAAGATGATTACCTCAGCATCCGGTTTAGTTGTTGGGCTTTTAGCATTTATTGGTTATTTTATTTTAAATGCAATGCTCGACAAAACAATTAATAAAATGGAAACTGCATCGGTCGAATTTATAGACTTGTTGCACGAACCAGGCAAATAAATTTTCACTCAATCATAGGTAAATTTTATTTCCAATAAATTAATTACACATCCATGAAACTAAAAAGAAGACATAGAGAAGGGGCCGAAGTAAGTACAGAATCGTTGAACGATATCATGTTCTTTCTGTTGCTTTTCTTCTTAATTATTTCCACACTTGCGAATCCTTCGGTGTTGAAACTAACCTTACCAAGTTCTAAAACAGCCGAACAGCTAGCAAAACAACAGGTAACGATAGAGGTAGATGCCAATCATCAATACATGGTGAATAAAACTCCAATTGCATTTACCGATTTAGAGAACGCATTAAAATTAGAATTAGCTCGAACACAATCTCCAACGGTGATTTTAAAATTGGATAACACCCTGTCGATACAAGACTTAGCAGATGTTATGCAAATTGGATATAGTTTAGGAGTAAAAATGGTATTGGCCACTAAAGCAACCAATAAGTAAAAATGAACGCGTCAACAGAAAATAAAAACAAATACATTGCATTAGGACTTACCATCCTTTTTCATACGCTATTGTTTTTATTATTTATTTTCATGGTTTTCGTTACTCCAATTCCTCCTTTCGAAATCAAACCAGTTCCTGAAATAGAAATTGGGTTGGGCATGGAAGGACTGGGAACAAAGGATGCTGGAGGCAGTGGTCAACACGAAAAAGATATTGCAACAACAGAAACCAAAGAAAAAGCGCCTACTAGTGAAAACACAGCTATCAATATTGTTACTGATGAAAAGGAAAATACAATAGTGGTGAAAAAGAATAAAAAAAATAAAAAGATAACGAAGACAGAAACACCTGTTGAGACCGAAGAAAAACCTAGTTCAGAATTATTAAACGCACTTGCAGCTATTAAGAATAGAAATAAATATAATGGAAAAGGAGAAGGAACTGGAAACAAAGGTGGTTCAGGAAATGGCACTGGCACAGGAGTTGGAGACGGAAGCGATACTGGACATGGTAATGAAACTCCGGGTTACAATGGCAAAGGTGGTTATGATTTAAAAGGCAGGAAATTATTAGTTAGGCCCGCACGAATGACCGATAACGAAGAGGAAGGAATTGTGGTAGTTGAAATAATAGTGAACGAAGAAGGCAAAGTAATAAAGGCCACACCTGGACAAAGAGGTTCAACAACCACAAGTTCGAAACTATATTCTAAAGCTCGACAAGCTGCATACGAAGCAAAATTCAATCCTAGTGTTGATGATGTAAAAGAACAAAGAGGAACCTATACCTTTGTCTTCACTTTAGAATAATTTCTTACTTTCACTCGCGCAAAAAAACACTTTACCCGAGTTCCAGATGAACTACCAACAAACGCTTGACTATATGTATAGCCGCTTACCGATGTTTCAACGCATTGGAAGTGCAGCTTACAAAGCTAATCTCGATAATACCGTAGCACTTTGTAAACTATTAGGAAATCCTGAACGTGAATTCAAAACGATACACGTGGCAGGAACCAATGGTAAAGGTTCTACTTCACATTTAATTGCATCCATCTTGCAATGCTCGGGTTATAAGGTAGGCTTGTATACCTCTCCTCATTTGAAAGATTTCAGAGAGCGGATAAAAATAAATGGTGTAAAAATTCCTGAGCAAATAGTCACTCAATTTATAGAAGACCACATCGTCCCTGCTGTGAATAATCAACCAGAGCTTTCTTTCTTCGAAATGACTGTTGGTTTGGCCTTTGATTATTTTGCTAAAGAAAATGTTGACGTTGCAGTTATCGAAGTTGGATTAGGAGGTCGTCTCGATTCAACAAATGTTATTATTCCCGAACTCTCTATCATCACTAATATAAGTTTCGACCATAAAGCTCTTTTAGGGAACTCTATTGAAGCAATTGCTAAAGAAAAAGCAGGAATAATTAAACCATCCATACCTGTGATTGTTGGAGAAAAACAGGAAGATAGCAAACATGTTTTTATTGAGAAAAGCGCTGCAATAAATGCTCCACTGATTTTTGCTAGTGATGTTTACAAAGCAACGAACATCCGTCATTTAAAAACGGAGAAACTAATGTTGAATATGGACATCATTAGAAAAGGAAATCTCTTCTTGAGCAATATCGAAAGCGAACTTCTTGGGTTGTATCAACAAAAAAATATACCTACAGTTATTTGTGCAATTGATGAGTTAAGGAAAAAAGATTTTTACATTCCAGAATCGTGTTTGCGGAATGGAATTAAAAACGTAATAAATAAAACTGGATTACTTGGCCGTTGGCAAATACTAAACGAATATCCACTGACAATAGCAGACACTGGACATAATGAAGCTGGCATTAAGGAAGTACTTACTCAAATTGCCTCTACTAGGTACAAACAAATTCATTTTGTTTTAGGAATGGTAAACGATAAAGATATTTCAACCATACTTAGTTTACTACCTAAGGAAGCAATTTATTATTTCGCTAAAGCATCAATCCCAAGAGCTTTGGATGCTGAAGAGTTGGCAAGTCAAGCAGCAATTCATCAACTGAAAGGAAATGTTTATTCAACAATATTGGAAGCATTTGAGTCAGCAAAAACAAATGCCGACAAAGACGATTTGGTATTTATTGGTGGAAGTACGTTCACTGTGGCGGAGGTTATTTAAACGTGCATTCATTTTCAAGATTGAAATAAAACCTCGAATTTTAAAATGCCAAATTCAAGGAGAATCTTATACTGAATGGAGTTACCCTTGGATTATCTAGATAAGAAAGTCGCCACACAGCGTCTAGTCTAAATATCTTAAATATATTCTCAACACCCGCATTCGTTTCTAAATAAGGACCTCTGCTCAAATCATAAAGATGGTCAGGAAAATTAAGCAAACTTCTGTTTTGATCATTTACACTTCCAATGAGTGCATTCGCACCAACAACTTCTCTCCATTTTAGCTTTCGTAACAAAGGAACTTTATTGAAGAAAAACCCATTGAAGTGATGCTCTCCTTTAATGAATGCGTATTGGTCACTAACAAATTCATAATAATTCATGGCATTAAATGCATACTGATCGTAGGTATAAGTTTCATTTCCTCCATGTAATGTCAATAAAGGGTATGGAAGAGCTTTCCAAGTTTTTCCGTATTCAATGATGTAATTGAAATAACCCAATGCTCTAGTACGAATAAAATGATCCCAATTAATTACTAATTTATGATAATCATAACTACCACCAAAAAGATTTTTCACACCCAAAGTGTACTGTGCGCTTACTATCGGCCATTTTGTTCCCAGACTAACACGCGTAAAAACTCCATCCACAAATTTTTCATGGTAGGCGAAACGAGTAAATAATCTTATTTCGGTGGTTGTAATGTTGTCGAGATACGCAACTTGATCAGATGTCTTTTGATACTCATAATGAAAGTTCGCCAGAGGAGTCATCTTTCGATTATACACACTTACAATTGTGTTGAATCCCGTAAACCACTCTCTGTTGATGTATACATTGGTTTGCTTTACGTTAGTGAGATTATTCAAAGGGGTAATGGCGAGTATAGATGAAAGTATATTATCGGTAGTGTATCCATTCTGACTTTGACCCAAAATTTCATTGTCATTTTTATAATACATGCCAACCATTACTCTTGGTTTTTTTGTCACAAAGGCTCTTATTCCTAAACCATATTTAAACTTCTCGTCTTTTGTTCCAAATGCGGTGTATCCACTCAATTCGTACCATTTACTAAACTTATTACTTGTACGCCCTCCAAAACGGAAACGATTGCCTTCAATGGCATTGTAACTATACATATTGTAATACGGCCCGATTTCGAAATTCCCAGTAACCTTATATCCTGTTGCAAACATTTGAATGACATCTATCCAAGTTCTGTAGGCTGGCAATGTCTGCAACGTATCAATCATGTGATAAATTTGTTTCTCATCCTTACTTAATGAATCTAAACGATGTTCTTTCCAATACGCATCAGTTTTATCAAAAGCATCATCGGCAACTTTTAAATTTTCGGTAAGCGAATATGATTTACTATCTCGCGGCTTGTTAATCTTAAAACTGCTATAGGAAGCAGTTTTCCGACCATACACACCCATCATCGATTTCTTTTTCTGATCAACAGGGAAAGGGTTAAAGTCAATCACAAGTCTCTCTTTTTTCATCATCCAAGTACTATCCACATAAGTATATTCTTGAATTACGTTAGTAGTATTGATGAAATTTATGTTTGCATCTTCTGCCAAACTCATCTCTATACGTTTAATCCCAAAAGTGGTATCGGCAGTCCAAAGGTTACCTGAAAAGGTAAGGTCTCCTTTTCGTTTTGGTTTGAATTGTAATTGATAGCACTTATGACCATCAATACTCATACTATCTATCAAATAATATTTATAAAACAGAAGTGCATTATCTGCAATGGGAGAAATAAAGTTTTTACCGAACACCAAAATGGTGTTCTCATAAATATTTACATTCTGGTACATATCACCCATGAACTGAGAAACAGAGGCATTTTGAACCCCTGCAACCTTACTAGCCTTCACCACTTCATTTTTTGTTTGAGGGCTTTTTCGATAATATACATCCGAAAGTGCTTCGGTCATGAATACTGGTAAATAAGGCTTTTCTTTTGTATTACTACTGTCGATACCATTAAAAACAAATGCAAATGGTTTGAGTATTTTCTTGGTCGCGCTATTGATATTGTTTAAATCGAACTCTACCTTATTATAAACCTCGTATTCATAAGCATCAAGTTTTCTTCTGTCGTTTTTATCCTTGTTTGCAATTATCTTCCTCAATATGCGCCATGCTGGATTCTCACCTGCCTTCACAACAATTGTTTTCAATTCAACTCCTTGTGCAAGTGGAACATTTAATTGTTGAGTTATTCCTCGTTTTATACCTTTCGTAACTTTGTTATAACCTATGTATGAAAAAATCATTGAATCTACTTTCAATGGAGTAGATATGCTATAATTCCCTTCAACATCAGTAGTTACTCCAACATTTGTTCCTTTGAATATTATATTTACAAACGGCAATGGTTCACGTGTTACAGCGTCCACCACTTTGCCCGAAACTTTAGTAATTTGAGAAAATGTTTGAGTTGTGAGTGAGAGAAATAAAACTAACGAGAGTATTCCTTTAGTTAAAAAAGGCAATACATGCCATAAAGTAAATGCTCTATTTGTTTTAGAATTCAATGTGTATTATTTTTGTAGTGCTTCCCAATATTCAACTGCTCTGCGTGTATGAGGTATCACAATGGTTCCTCCAACGATGTTAGCAACCGCAAATATCTCAAACATTTCGACAGTTGTAATTCCTTGTTCTTTGCATTTCTCAAGATGGTACTTAACACAATCGTCACAACGAAGAACCATTGAAGCAACTAAACCTAGCATTTCTTTTGTCTTTGCAGGCAAGGCTCCTTCAGCATAAGTATTGGTGTCAAGATTAAATAATCGTTTTAGGACTGTATTATCAGCCGTTAGAATTTTATCATTCATTCGAGTCCGATACTCGTTAAATTCGTTGACAATATCATTCATTGATTTACTAGTTATTTTTTACAAATGTAAGTTTTAAATTCAATTTGATAGGACATTAAAATAATGCAAAGGATTAATGTGCAAAATGTAATATATGTGTCAATTTAAACAACTATTTAAACAATACTATTATTAAATTGCTCAATACTCATTGCATCGTCTAGCTTATATTCACCAATGCGCGTTCGACAAAGAGCAGTGAGATGCGCTCCACTATTGAGAGCCAATCCAAAGTCGCGAGCAAGTGAGCGAATATAGGTCCCTTTGCTGCATACTACTTTAAATTCTACGAAAGGCATTCCTATTTTTGTTATGGTAAACTCTTTAATGGTGATTTGTTTCGGCTTCATTTCTGCTGTTTGTCCAGCCCGTGCAATATCGTAAGCTCGTTTACCATTTATTTTGATAGCCGAAAATAAAGGAGGTGTTTGATTGATACAACCAATAAACTGTTCGGTTGTTTTTATTATCAATTCATCAGTAATGTGATCAACTGGAAAAGTTTGGTCAATTGGTTTTTCGAGATCGAAGCAAGGTGTGGTGGCACCAATATAAAAAGTGCCTGTATATTCCTTTTCCTGTGCTTGGTAAGTTTCTATGTTTTTGGTTTGTTTGCCTGTACATATAATTAGTAAGCCTGTGGCAAGAGGATCGAGGGTACCCGCATGTCCTATCTTCAGTTTATTAGTTGAACGTTGTGTATTATTTGCTTGCGAAGGGTCAGGAATTCGAATTTGCGATTTTGAATTTCGAATCAAATACTTCATCTTGTTGACCACTTGAAACGATGTCCAAGTTAGTGGTTTATTGATGAGAATGACTTCTCCTGTATAAAAATCCATGATATTAGTTCATGGAATAATGCATGTAAATCAAGAATGAAATTCCTGCAATTATTCGATACCAGCCAAAGAGACGGAAACCGTGTTTTGTGATAAAGCTGATAAAGAACTTAACGGCCAGCAAGGCCACTATGAATGATACGACAGCTCCTAAAAGCAAAATTGACATATTATCTTTTATCAATACCTCAGGATTTTCTTTGTACACATCCCAAAAGCTTTTGACCGATGCAGCAAACATAGTAGGAACTGCTAGAAAGAATGAAAACTCGGCAGCTAATTTTCTTGTCAACTTTTGACTCATCCCTCCTATTATTGTTGCTGCACTTCTACTAAGACCTGGGAAAATAATAGAAAGTGATTGAAAGCACCCAATTATAAACGATTGCCGATAGCTTATTTTTTCTTCTTCGACAACAGTATGTGTAACAAATATTTTATCAATGAACAAAAGGATAATCCCTCCAACAATCATGACGCACGAAATAAAAGTAAGGTTGCTCAATGCACTATCAATGTGCTTTTTCAACAACACTCCGAGAACCAATGCTGGAATCATGGCTACTACCAACTTAAAATAGAATGCAAGATTTTTTAAGTCGATAAATTTTTTCCAATAGATAACTACTACCGAAAGAATGGCTGCCAATTGGATGACTACTTCGAATAAATTGATAAATGGTGTTTCGGAAATATGAAGGATGGGATTAGCAAGTTTCATGTGAGCGGTGCTCGAAATGGGTAGAAACTCAGTGATTCCCTCGATAATGGCAATGATTAATGCTTGAATGTAAGACATAGCAGGGGCTAGCAATTAAATGGATAATGACGAATAATAGGGATACCTATAGTTATGCAAAAGGATACCTCTGAAAAAAGTAATTGAAACTTAGTCTTTCGATTTTTTCATAATGCCGAAAAGCACTACCACAAAACCTGAAAGAATTACGATTGGAGAAAGTGTAATTCTTCGGAAACTAAAAATTTCATCTGCATTGAATTTGGTAGGGTCGTCAGAACCTCCTCCTATCATAAGCAGATAACCAACAATAACAATCAATACTCCGATTATTAATATTCTGTAGTTTTCTTTTCCAAAAGGAAAATTCACTTTTTTTATTTCTTTAGCCATTCAGGTATATTATTTTTTGAGCCACAAATGTAGGAAAAATGTTTTAATAAATAATCACAAAAAAAAGCCCCGAACATAATTGTTCGGGGCTTTTCTACTAATAAAGAATGTTATTGAGCATACCAAACAGGCGTTCCTAATGAAGGAGTTGGGGCATTCGGATTCATGGTCCGTTCCTGCTCCGCTGTTGGCAAACGTTTTGGAATGTAAGATAAGAAACCTGAAGGATTGATAGCTAAGACTGGAAATCCTGTTCGTCTATAATCCGAATAAGATTCTACGGGATTAGCAAACATTGCTTTCCATTTTTCTAATATTACCGTATGAATAGTTGTATTTGCAGCTGTGTAAATAGCGATAGAACTTCCATCGTTAGCACCTTGGGTTACTTCTGAAACATCTGCCTTAATTGCATCATTCAATGAAGCTATCGCAGTTGGATCACTTGCATTAATACGAAGTTTTGCTTCAGCCTCCAAAAACTTAGCTTCAGCATAAGAAACCAAAACAATATTTTTAGCAGCATTCACATTGAAATTTGCATCAATAACACCACCTAAATAAGGTCCCCAATAACTAGAGTTTGGATTTAAATCCCCCAAGGCATTTCCATAAGCAGAACCTACTCCGATAGTATCGAAATAATAGGCTGTTCTAGGATCGGCCATATTTCCCATGGAGTCAATCAACACTTGTGAAGCTACAATATAACCTCTAGAATTAATATAAGCAGCCCATTGATTTTGTTCATTACCGCCAGAGCCATGTTTTGCATAACAATTATCAGCGTTACTCGAAATACCATTACTTAAGTATGTTAATACCGTATTTGGATCGAATCCGGGCTTTTTACTTAATCTATTATAATATCTCGCTTTTAAAGTCCATGCTGTTTTTGTCCAAGCTGTAACATCACCGTAATAAACAAAATCATCTGAACCAGGAGTTAAATGGTTAGCGGATGGACTTGTGGCAAGATCGGCTATGGCTCCATCTAATAATGTTTGAATAGAACTCAAAACACTTTGTTGAGGATCGAAATGTGCAGTGAAATTACCACCTGTTTCGGCACCTTGAAAAGCTTCTGAATATGGAACATCGCCCCACATATCAGTAGCCAAACCTAGATTCATAGCCATTAAAACTCTTGCTATTCCTCTATAGTAAGGGTCTTCGGCTCCGTACTTATCAATGATTATTTTACAGTTGAACATATTTGTGTAAAGCGAGTTCCAATAATTGTCCATATCACTTTCTATTGGTTGGTATTGTTCCGGTTGAACAGCTTGCCCAAGCACTCCTGAACTATTCTGCATCCACATTGAGGCAATTTTAACAGGACCACCTTCCAAATTATTAAATGTACCTACTTCGCAACCTGATAACATAGTACTTGGCGTACCTGTCGAAGGCGCGTTTGGTGAAATATATAAGTCATCTCCTTTTTTGCAGGAATTCATTCCTGTAAGTAAAAGTACTACGGCTATTGTTTTAAAAATTATCTTTTTCATTTTTTTATTTTTTATTTTGGTTATTAAAAAATTTATTAAGGATTATATTCCAAACTTCAGATTGAAGAAGTATGATTTTGTACCGGGATTGTTGAAATAATCAAATCCTTTGATGTTAGAACCAGCACCTGTTAGACTAGTTTCCGGATCAACTCCAGTGTATTTTGTTTTCAAATAAAGATTTCTTGCACTGACTCCAAGTTCTACATATTTGAAAAGCATTTTCTTTTCTCCACCTTTAGTCAAATCCAAACGATAGCTTATTCCTACTGAACGCAAACGTATCCAGCTTCCATCTTGTACTGCACTTTCATCAGCTCCATTTTGTCCTTTATAATATGTGAAGTAATCATACGCAGAAAGCTTGGTGGTATGTGCTTGACCGGCACTAGGTGTGCCAGCATCATAAACCCCAGCTACGTCATAGGTTTGATTTCTGTCAGCAGAAGCTGCTGATTTTCCTTTGGTGTTCAAACTTTGTTCGGTACCGTTCCAAATGTCTCCTCCATGACGGATGTCCCAAAGAAAGCTGAAAGTAAGGTTCTTGTAAGTAAATGTATTATTGATGTTCATTAGCCATTTTGGATAAGGATTACCAACCACTGAAGCTTCCGAGCTCAATTGAGGATAACCATCTGCATCTAATAATAAATCTCCGTTTCCATTACGTTTCCAGGTAGAACCATAAAATACACCGTAAGGTTGACCAACGATTGCAAAATTGTTTAAGCCTCCAAAACCTATTTCTGGTTGAAATTTAGTTACTCCATTTGTTAATGCGGTAACATTGTTCTTGTTTTGAGACCAACCAAGGGTAATGTTCCAGTCAAAATTTTTGGTTTTTATTGGGTCGCCACCTATTGCTAATTCTACACCTTTATTTGTCATCGAACCGGCATTAACATAACGTGCAGTATAACCCGATGAAGCAGCAACTGGTTGATACATTAACAAGTCCTTCGACTTTTGACTGTAATAAGTAAAATCAAAAGTAACTCTGTTGTTTAAAAAACTAAGATTAATACCTGCCTCTTGATCTATTACTCTTTCTGGCTTAATATCAGGATTGCCTAGACTAGGTGAAATTGCATATCCTGACTGACCTAGATAAGGTAGGGTATTTCCGTTTGTATAACCATCGGTATAGATAGGTACATAATAATATGTTCTGTCTGAATAAGAAACTGGACCTGTACCACCATTAGCATAGGCTGCTCTCACTTTACCAAAACTTAACCATTTTGGCAATTTGAAGGTTTCGGTAAATACCCATGATAAATCGGCTTTAGGATAAAAGAAACTCTTTCCGTTTTTTCCAAATGCACTATTCCATTCATTTCTTCCTGTTAAGTTAAGGTATAACCAACGTTTGTAATTTACTGTTGCATCTAAAAAGAGTGCATTTGATTTTTGATAATAATCAGAATTGCTGCTGTATAATTCAGATGCGTTATTCAAATTATAATACTCAGGAATGGAAAGACCGCGGCCTCTAGTAAATTGAAATTGCGATTCGATGTAATGAAAGTTATAACCCAACATGGCATCTAATCCAAAATCTTTAGAAACTTGTTTGCTAAATTTAAGTAACAAATCGGAATTAATGGTTCTCGACATTAACGATGATTTGTTTATTTGTCCCATACCAGTTGTATTGTCATCGCCCATAGATGATATAGCATATACTTGCTGTGTGGCGGTATGATAAAGGTCGGTACCTACTTTCCACGTAACATCCAAAAATTCTAAAGGTTTGTAGTTTAGGAAAACGTTTCCAATCATTCTATTGGTTTGATCGGTGTAGGTATTTTTATAGGCTGAATAAAGAGGATTGTCATAAACACCATAATACTGACGTTGTGTTCCGTCAGCGTTTTGATAATTTGTAATATCAAATTCGGCTGGTGTACGTGTAAGTGTTAGCATTGTTCCGGCAAGGTTACTTCCGTTTTGAGTTCGGTTACCGCCAGTATTAATATAATCTACTGTTCCGCCTGTACTTATTTTGTCGGATATCTTACTATCGGCAGTTAAACGAATGGATGTTCGGCTCAACTTGGTGTTAGGCACTATACCTGTTTGGCTGGTGTTGCCAAGCGACAAACGAATGGATGAATTTTCGTTACCCCCAAATATGGAGGCATTATTTGTATAGGTATATCCTGTTTTGAAAAAATCTTTATAAAGATCGTGTGCGGCCTTGCCTGGAAGAGTAGAAATGGCAGGTCCCCAGCTATTAGGAGTGGAAGTAGAATATACTGGACCACTTGCTGTTAATTTTCCTTGAGCATAGGTAGTTTGCAATGCTGGTAATTGGCTTACCTTGTCGATAGCTACTGCTGTGCTGAAACTCACACCAAAGTTCTTTCCGGCTTTTCCTCGTTTGGTAGTGTACACAATAGCACCATTTCCAGCTTGAGAACCGTATAAGGCTGCTGCTGCAGGTCCTTTGAGGATACTTACCGATTCGATATCATCAGGATTAATATCAATTCCTCGGTTCGACTCGTTGATACCTGCCAAATTCACATTGAATGGGGCATCTCCTGCTGTAGGAGTGTTGGTGCTGTTATCCATAATTACACCATCAATAACAACGATTGGCTGATTGGAACCTGAGAAAGATGTAGGTCCACGAAGCGTAATTTTGGTTGACGCTCCGGGTGTACCTCCCGAACCAACTACTTCCACACCGGGTGCTTTGGCAGCTAGTCCTTCGATAACGTTTGTTTCGCCCGATTTTCGCACATCGTCACCACTTACTTCGGAAACAGAATATCCAAGCGATTTTTTTTCTTTGGATACTCCTAGTGCTGTCACTACTGTTTCTTTCAGCATGGTAGTGTTCATCACCAGCGACACAGTAATCATGTCTTTGTCGGCAGCTACAGCTTGAGTTACATATCCTACTGACGAGAATAGTAGCTTTTTGCCTTCGCCTTCTACCGTAATGGTAAACATTCCGGTAACATCGGTAACGGTAGCGTTAGTAGTTCCTTCCACAAGTACCGTTACTCCTGGAATGGTTTCGTTGGTTTTGGAATCTTTAATAATTCCTTTTACAACCTTTGTTTGCCCAAATACTGCACTCTGCAGCAGAAAGAGCATGATGATAAATACATAGTTTTTTTTCATTTTGTAGCATTTAAAGTTTATAGCATTTTAAATTGTTCGGTGAAGTAAGGAATAAATTTTCGTAAATCAAATGATTAAAATCACAAAGTTGACGAATTGGAAATAAATAATGGTAAATGAATACGAAAATCCGAAGCATGATTTTTTGGATTAAACGCTTCCTTTTTTTTCCGTCAAGGAAAATTAGTAGAGAACATTTTATGCTTTTAGTAATTGGTGAAACCTTTTTAACAATATAAGAGTGGTTCGAAATCGGGCTTTCATACTTCTTTGCCCGGAAATGGAAAAATAATAAAGCGGCTTGAAGCTGTAAATTTGGATAATAAACAAAAGACTGCAAAAATGGCAGTTTACAAAACAGAAATATCTGACAAAAGGGCGCGAAACTGAAAAATTAATTATAAAAAGGCTAATTCCGTGCGGAACGGACAAAAGTATAATTATAAAACCATTCGTTCCGTGCAGAACGGATGAAAGTATAATTATAAAACTATTCATTCCGTGCGGAACGGACAAAAGTATAATTATAAAACCATTCGTTCCGTGCAGAACGGACAAAAGTATAATTATAAAACCATTCGTTCCGTGCAGAACGGATGAAAGTATAATTATAAAACTATTCATTCCGTGCGGAACGGACAAAAGTATAATTATAAAACCACTCGTTCCGTGCGGAACGGATGAAAGTATAATTATAAAACTATTCATTCCGTGCGGAACGGACAAAAGTATAATTATAAAACTATCCATTCCGCTCAGAATTGACCAAAACCCAATTGGTAAAACATCCGTTTCACGCAAAACGGACGAAAAGCCAATTGGTAAATCATCCGTTTCGCAAGGAATTACAAATATCCTAAATAGAAAATACCAAGCGAGGGGAGTTTTGGGTATACCTATATAATAGTATGGTGTGAGGATTTAGGTTTTGATGCATTGTTAAAATGAAAAAGCGATGAAACGATGCGACCGAACTGCACTTATTAATTGGCTGAGCAGCAACCAGCCTTCGCCAGCTGAAAGCTCGAACCAAAACTGCAATGTTACATCAGGGTGTTTCAATTATTTAATAACCATGGCTGTGTTTATTGCTTATCGAAAACAGACCCTGATATAAATTGCGTGTTTGGGGTGATAGAAATAAAAAATATTTTTTTGTATTGCTGTCAAACGTACCATTATATTTAGTATATTTGTGCCAAATTATTTAGCAATGTCGAGAATATCAAGAAACCTGACCATTTTGAGGGGATTAAAAAAGCTCACTCAAGAACAATTATCAACCGAATTAGACATCTCCCGTTCGCGCTTAGGCTCTTACGAAGAAGGCAGAGCCGAACCTCCTTACGACCTCCTCATCACGATGGCCGATTATTTTCATGTATCGATAGATGCATTGGTACGTGCTGATTTTTCGAAATCGAACCCAGAAACATTACTCAAAATAGGTAAAAACCGACTGCTACTGCCCGTGATGGTGGATAGGGCCAACAACGATTTGATAGAAGTGGTGCCTGTAAAAGCACTTGCAGGATACTTAAATGGTTATGCCGACCCTCAGTTTATGGAAGTATTACCTACTATGAATTTACCATTCAAAATTGTAGGCAAACATCGCGCATTTACCATCAAAGGCGATTCGATGCCTCCGCTGAAAGATGGAAGCATAGTGGTAGGGAAATACATCGAATCGTTGAATGAAGTGATAGAAGGGCAAACCTACATAGTACTTACCAAAGATGATGGGGTGGTGTACAAACGGCTTTATCGCGAAAAGAAAAAATCGATGGAATCGTTCGAATTTCATTCCGACAACAAAGCCTATTCGCCTTATGTAGTTCATTCGAAAAACATTTTAGAGTTATGGAGTTTTGTTTGCTGTTTAAACATTGGCGAATTTAAACCTCAAGATTTAAACATCGACAGCATGATTCGCTTTTTACAGTCGCAAAGAGTAGAGATGGGCAAATAAATATGTTTGCCATCATCGACATAGAAACCTGTGGAGGACGATTCGAATACAGGCGAGGTCATATCATCGAAATCTGCATTTTAATACATGATGGATTATCAGTGGTTGAAAAATTCTCAACCCTTATCAATCCGCAATGCTATATCAGTCCAACGTTTGTGCGCATTTCGGGCATCACCAACGAGATGGTGGAAGATGCACCCACCTTTGCCCAAGTAGCCCGAAAAATATGGGACATGACCGAAGGAAAAATATTTGTAGCACACAATGTAGGTTTCGATTATGGATTTATTAAAGAAGAATTTGCTTCGCTAGGAGCAAAATATAAACGCGATACACTTTGCACCGTAAGACTCAGCCGAAAACTATTGCCCGGACGAAAATCTTATTCGCTAGGCAACCTGTGCGAATCGCTAGGAATAGACAACCAAGCAAGGCACCGAGCCGAAGGAGATGCTGTGGCTACTGCTCAGCTATTCGATATACTAATGCAAGCCAAAACCACCAATCCGCTGTACAAAAACAAAGGGATAGAAGAACTCATGGTGAGGCGCATCGACAAAATAAAAAAATACATACTAGATAAACTCCCCGAAGAATGTGGGGTGTATTATTTTTTGGATCAAGAACAAAACATCATATACATAGGCAAAAGCGTAAATGCATACAACCGGGCATTGAGCCATTTCAACACTTCTGAGAAAAAAGGACGAAAGATGTTGAACGAATTGTACAATGTAGATTTTGTTCCTACCGGTAGCGAACTCATAGCATTGTTGTTGGAAGCCGAAGAAATAAAGAAACACAAACCTAAGTTCAATCGTGCACGAAAAGAAGATGTGTTTACACATAGCATCGAATGGTTTGAAGACGACAATAAAATACTTAACCTTCGCCTTGTTGATTATCACGACAATGGCAATGCACTTGCAGCGTGCACTACCTATTTCTCGGCTAGAGAAAAACTAGAAACATGGATAGACGAGTACCAATTATGCTTGCGATACTGCGGACTTACAGATGATGAATCCATTTGCTTTAATCATCAAATAAAAAAATGCAATGGAATATGTGCTGACATGGAAGACGCAAAAGTGTACAACAAACGTGTGAGAGAATTACTCCGAAAACATACCTTCGCGAAACCCAATTTTGTAATTATTGATAAAGGCAAATCGCCAAACCAACAGTCGGTATTACTTATTGAGAAAAATAAGTACATAGGTTATGGATACATCGATAGCAGCACGCAAATAGCATCATCAGACGAGTTCAAATCCATTATCAATCCAGCACCCTATCATCCCGATAGCACCGACCTTATAAAAAGTTGGCTTAAAAAGAACAATGCAAAAGTAATTCAACTTTAACCAATCATTGTTTCGCAATTCATTCACCCAGAATTAAAAAATGAAATGGAGAAACACGAAATAAAAATAAATTTACTGTATTAAATAATACTAAATTTGTTTTGTTATTTTTTATATACATCTAGATAAACAACAATCGTATGATATTATTTTCAGAAAAACAACATTTCAAACAATGGTGGCTTTGGTTGATTTTATTAAGCCTCAACATCCTTTTTATTTACGGAGTTTACAAACAAGTAATCTGTGGTGAACAGTTCGGAGACAATCCGGGAAGCAACGGAATGCTTATCAGTACTTGCATCTTTAGTATGCTTATTTCATTGTTCATTGCCATCATCAGGTTGGAAACTGAAGTAAAACAAGATGGAATTTATTTTCGTTTCTTCCCTGTGCAATTTAAGTACCGACAACTAAAATGGGAAGAGCTATCGAAAACCTATGTTCGTAAATACAATGCCATAGCCGAATATGGAGGATGGGGATTGCGTATCGGACTTTTAGGAAAAGGAAGAGCTTATAATATATCGGGCAATAAAGGCTTGCAACTCGAAACCAATGAAGGGAAAAAAATATTGATTGGCACCAAAAAGCCAGAAGAACTAACCAGTGCATTAACTTCAATAGAAAAATACAAACCATGAAAATAGCAATAATAGGTACCGGAAATGTTGGTGGAGCACTTGCAAAACAGTGGAGCAAAGCAGGACATCAAATCACTCTTGGCGTTCGCGATGTGAATAATTTTAAAGGTGCTAGTTTAGCCAACCAAGAAAACATCAGCATTGATACTATTCCTCAAGCCTGCGAAAAATCGGATGTTATTGTAGTAGCTGCTGTACCTCAAGCTACCATAGACATTATTAATGCCATGGGAAATGTATCGGGCAAGTTAATTATAGATGCCATGAACTCTATACGTACTAAACCCGAAGGTTATGCAAACACCTTCGAGGCATTTAAAGATTTGTGCAAAGGAGCCGAGATTGTTAAATGTTTCAATAGTACAGGATTTGAAAACATGCAGAACCCGCATTATAACAACAATGGGATTGATATGTTTGTGGCAGGCAATTCAGCAATAGGTAAACAAACAGCAACCACATTAGCTCTTGACGCAGGCTTCGAAAATTGTTACGATTTTGGAGGTGATGAAAAAGCAGCATTGCTCGAACAACTCGCTTTCTGCTGGATTAACTTAGCCATCATGCAAGGCCTTGGTAGAGACATTGCTTTTAAAATAATCAAGAGATAATATCCGATTGATTATCCCTCAATCAATAATTAATAAAACTCCATTAAACTTCTCAACTTTTCATTCGTCATAGTATCAAAAAATAATGCAGGAATATACAGATGAAGAAATAATGGGGCTGTATCGCAATGAAGAATCGCGAAATATGTCGCTGCATTATCTGATAAAAAAATATGAAGTGAGGCTTTATTGGCATATCCGAAAAATAGTTATCGACCATGATGATACTGATGATGTATTGCAGAATTCGTTCATCAAAGTTTGGAAAGGGATGGCTCATTTTAAAGAAGATTCGAAACTATATACATGGATGTATCGAATTGCAACTAATGAATCATTAGATTTTTTAAGAAAAAAGAAACGCGAAAATTTAATTTCATTCAGTAGCGTGGAGCA
>Ga0194047_10000100_pt1 | contig 59785 bp, 53 predicted proteins | sample JunL225m_MetaG_2_FD_160070 | JGI IMG/M metagenome (GOLD analysis project Ga0194047, IMG submission 160070) | Anoxic zone freshwater microbial communities from boreal shield lake in IISD Experimental Lakes Area, Ontario, Canada - Jun2016-L221-5m | ecosystem: Environmental > Aquatic > Freshwater... | reverse complement strand
TTTCCACACCTCGCCCCCTTGGGCTTGAACGTCAAGGAAAAGCTCGAACGCCCCGCGGAAGCCGCTTTTATCTTTCTAGGCTTGCCCCATCATGCCTCCGCCGAACGCGCCGCCGAAATATTCGAGCAAGCACCCAATACCCGTATCATAGATTTATCGGCAGATTTTCGCCTACGCAACCGCGCCACTTACGAAAAATGGTATGGTGAGCATCACGCCCCCTACATCTTACCAGAAGCCTTCTACGGCTTGCCAGAGCTTTATCGCAAGCAAGTAACCGCTAATACCCGATTAGTTGCCAATCCCGGTTGCTATCCCACTTGCAGCAGCCTTGCGCTTGCACCCGCACTGACTGAAAAAATTATTGAACCCTATGTAATAATTAACGCCCTCTCCGGCACAAGCGGGGCGGGGCGCGGCTTGAAGCAAAACCTACACTATAGCGAAATGCACGACAGCGCCTGCGCCTACGGTTTGGAGGGACACCGCCATGCCCCTGAGATTACCCAGATTTTAACCGATGTAAACCAACAGGCTAAGGTTACGGTATCTTTCACCCCACACCTAATGCCACTCTCACGCGGGATGCTGGCAACTTGCTCGGCGCGGCTCTCCCCCGAATGGCTGGAGCAAAACACAGCCAATCCTACCGCCGCGATTCGCGCCCTCTATAGTAGCTTCTACGCCGGGGAACAGTTCGTTCGTATAGCTGCCACCCCTCCAACCACTAAAGAGGTGTTCGGCTCAAACTATTGCTTCCTTTACCCCACTGTTGATACTGAAGCAGGGCGGCTGGTAGTAATCTCGGTGATAGATAATCTGGTCAAGGGTGCGGCAGGGCAAGCAATCCAAAATATGAACCTTCTAGCGGGTCTGTCCGAAACCACCGGACTAGAAGCATTGGGCATATATCCCTAGAATATATCGCGTTTATTTTAGACTTTCGCCTCTAATTAGACCTGTTTCTAAATCACAGAAGCGAAAGTCTAAAGTCGAGTTTATCTTATCTGCAAATTCTTTGCTTTTTCGACCACTTCTTGTTGGCGATATAAAGCGTAATTCCTCATGCATTCTGAGAGTTAGAAACATACCATAATCCGTACCTGCGCCTAAAACCAGAATTGTCAGGATGGCTTGTGTTACGCTGGAAGCCTGAATGATTCCGGTCGTCACCAGCCCGGCAATTACCGGTCCCGACAAAACCAAAACAGGCACTAGGAGGGTAAGTATCGGCGCTAGTATAGCGCGATACACCAGAACTAACATGATTAGAATAGCCAAATTTGAAAGGGTCTGGGTAAGACGTTGAGCATCGGCTGATGCCTTGTTATTATCCACTGTTGAGGCTAATTGCCCGGTCAGATTGAAGCTTAATCCGGTTGGTAGATTTTGTGATGTAAACTTGGTGCGGATAGTATTTATTATATTTTCCGCATCAGGACTGCCCGTACCAATATCAAACTCAAGCAAGGCTTTATGTGCTTTTCCATCACTGGAAATGCCTTGATCACGCACGTTTTTAACATGCGCTACACTTTTTACGGAAGTAAGTATAGTAGCAAAGGCTGTTTGGTCATCGGCGCTTAGCTGCGCGTCATTACGAGAAGCCACCAACAGAGTGGTAGCGCCTCCGGTAGCTTGGAAAGGATTGTCCAATTGCAAAGCGTGTAAACTCGGCGCGTCTGATGGTAAGAAGGCGCTGTTGTCACTATTAAGAACGCTGCTGAGCTGAGTGAGGGCAAAAAAGTCACACATCCCATTGTTACACCTACCCAGATTAACACCACTAAGTAGCGGAATTTTACTGCAATCCTGCCAAAAACTCTCATTAAATTCCTCGCAATCTATAGTTTTAAAATGATCGAATTATTGTAGTGACACTCTTACCGCTATATATGAAATATTAAGCGACACCGTTTTATATCCTGTGCCGCTTAATGGATTTTATTATTTCTGAAGCGCTGCTCCTATTTTGTAACCTTCTGATAAGAATTGGTGAGGTCGTCCTGTATAAGATATGCCGCACCTTTTGCCACCAAATGCAGGTCTTGATCAGGAGTAACGATTTTGAATTGCCAGCCTGTTGGCAGTTTCAGCCGTGTACCGAGATTTGCTAAATCATCTATAGAAAGCTTAGGGTCAATAATTTGCGAATATGTTTGCATAACATAGGTGTCTCCATTAGGAGAAACAAGTTGAAAGGTGGGCTTGCCACTTAAAAACACATATTCGGTATTGCGCTGAATGATATTTTCGGAATAGGGACCTGCCATTGTAGTACCTGCCGGAATTTCGATTTTTGCCCGCAATTGCATTTTCAGGTCACCAAAGGTTTTTACTTCTCCAGCTGCACTATCACCGCTTGCAATAACCTGATCCATCATCCAATAGCGTGGACCATTCAGCGTAACTTGTAACGCGCCAAGACTTTTTGCTAAATCAGTTGCGTTTAAAGCTTTCCAAGCATCTTGTGGGCAATCACTCAACCCTTGGGTGTTATACACATACTGAGCCAGTTTGCCAGATTCCTGAAAGACCGGTATCACTTCGCAATAGCGAGAGTTGCGCAACGGTTTTGATGCAGCCGCGGTATTTGCAGCCACAGCAGTTGTGGTTGTAGCAATTGGCGTTGGGGCGGCGGTTGTAGCAGGTGAGATAGTCGCGGTATTGTCGCCACAAGCACTAAGAGTCATCGTACTTAACAAAAGTGCTAGTAAGACAAGCTTGATACCAGTTTTATACATCGGTTCCCTTTCTGATTGATAGCCATAAGCTAGATTTGAAATTTATTTACAGTATTGAGCATAATAGAAAATCTGATATTTTTGATGTGGCTGTCGGCATATTTTGAATATGTCTGTAGTAATGTGACTTACGGCATATTGTTCTCTCCGATTTCCTCTGCTATAGTTAAATCCCAGATGAGGTACTTGTTTTATGCTAGGTAGCAAATTTTTGGAAAATTCCCAAACCAAATTAGAATTTCAACCCGACGAGAAAAATATACCCCTTGGGAGGAATTCCCGACACTGGTATAATTGGGTAATTTCCAAACCCTTTGACTGGATTTCAACTCCAATCTACCTCGGAGCCTGCCTAAGCCTTTTTTATGATCGTAATTTTTACGGCAGCAGTTACCATGTTTTTGGGTGGTGGCAAATAACAGCGTTGGTTGTAGCTACCTTTATTCTGCTGGCAATTGACCGTTATGAATATTGGCGTTGGGGCGAAGAAATACCAAAACGAGTAGCTATCGGTTATTTTCTGCTGCGGGTCGGGTTGGTGGCGCTTATTTCAGTAGTGAATCCAAATGAAATTACCCTTTTTATGTATCTGATAATCCCATTCTCGGCGTTAATATATTTCGGAAGTAGGGTGGGAATCGGTGTAGGGTTACTAACTTGGCTGGTTTTTGCAATTCGAGTATTATTCTTTGCGCCAATCGCTTCTGAAATGCCCAGACCCTTGCCGTTTATAAATATTTTTACCATCTGCCTCATTTTTATTATAACCACTGCTTATACTCTTCGCCGTGAAAAAATCAGCCGGACAAACGCCGAGCGACTATTGAAAGAGTTAAAGCAATCACAGCGTCAGGTAGAGGAATTAGCCGCAACTAGGGAGCGTAACCGACTAGCCCGTGATATTCATGATAGCTTAGGACATTATCTTACCGTTATAAGCGTGCTTCTAGGAAAAGCCAGAGCTTTTAAAGAGAAGAATCCTACAGAAGCTGAGCAAGCCTTAACCGATGCCCGCCGCTTGGCAAACGAAGCTTTGCAAGATGTGCGCGAGTCGATAAAATCGTTGCGTACCAGTCAAGAACTCTTTTCACTTGAAAGGAAATTGCCGATATTGGTAGCAAATCTGCAAAATGAACAGTTAAAAATTGAGCTTGAAATAAGCGGAAGCGAAGCTGGTTTCTCAAAACAGGTTTTGATGGTGCTTTATCGGGTGGCACAGGAAGGGCTAACCAATGTGCAACGCCATTCCAACGCTAGTCGAGCTAGATTGCAATTGAAGTTTGATGTACACGTGGCTGAACTAACGCTTGAGGATAACGGTAAGGGATTTGATTTGCAAAACTTGTCAACCGGGCAGAGTAGTGGTTACGGGTTACTGGGGTTACAGGAACGCCTTGAAATCGTCGAGGGTGAATTTCTACTGGATAGCCAGCCCGGAAAAGGAACTCGTCTGGTCGCTAAGGTCTGTAAAATATCGGCAACCTCTATGGAAAAACCTCAACAGAGCCTAGCTTATTCTTGAGGACAATTATACCTGTGGCTACTTCATCTCCAAATCAAAACTCACCTGTGCGGCTACTAATAACCGATGACCAACGTTTGTTGCGAGAGGGTATTGCTTCTTTACTTAGCTTGCAAGCTGGAATTGAAGTGGTCGGAACGGCTGCTAATGGTAAGGAAGCGTTAGAAAAAACCCGCTTACTTAATCCCGATGTTATTTTGATGGATGTTCGGATGCCTGTAATGGATGGAGTAGCCGCTACTGTTCTAATCAAACGCCAATTCCCAGCATGTAAAATTTTGATGCTGACTACTTTTGATGATGAGGAATATGTAATCGACGCTTTGAGAGCGGGAGCCAGCGGTTATTTGCTCAAAACCATCCCAGAAAACGACCTAGCTCAGGCAGTAATAGCCGCTCACAATGGGATTTACCAACTTGACCCTGCAGTTGCGCTTAAAGTTGTGGCTTCTCTTAGCAATCCTTCAGCAAGCAACCGTTCTCAATCTCCTACCTCGCAAAACCCTACTCCAACTAATGCGGGATTGACAGACCGCGAACTGGAAGTGTTAAAGCTAACCTCACAGGGGCTTTCCAACGGCGAAATTGCTCGCTCTCTTTCCATCAGTGAAGGTACGGTCAAAAACCATATTTCAAGTATCTTATCCCGGTTGGGTTTACGTGACCGCATCCAAGCCATTATCTATGCCCGTGAAAACGGCTTGGTTTAATCTCTGACAATCCAAAGCCTAATCGGGAGATAGAGATAATAATCAGAGCAATAGAGGTTGCAACGGTATATGCGTATTATCCGGCAGTTTCAACCGCCCACTGCGCTAGTTTCCGCTCCCAAAGTGGAGTAACACTACGCATTATCGCCCAATTGGTGATTGCTAACCCATCCGAGATACCGGGGGAGATAATTTCACGCTCAATATCGCGAGCCGCAAACCATCCCATTACAAAGCGAATTGCCGCCCCTAATAAGTTCACTTCTTGCTCACCAAGCTTGCGTACTTTCTGGTAGGCTCTCAGAAAAGCGCAGCTGTATTCCTCATCAAAATCATAACGGTCTGGCAAACGCGAACCGAACAGCGATATAAAAGTGTTTTTGGGCCAAACACAGTTCCAGCCCAACACCAACGCCATATCGAAAACCATCTCCCCCAAACCCGCATCTTCCCAATCTATCAAGAAGAGTTCACCGTCTGAGGTACGCAACATATTGCCCTCATGCACATCAGTATGAATCAAGCCAAGCGGCAAAACGCTCAGGTCTGGCAGGCTTCGCAAATTATCCGCCACCTCGCGGGCAATTTTGCCCCATTGCGGATGCAAACTGGAGCGTTCGGCGCGTTCAATACTGACAGGCAATTCTTCCAGCCAATTTACCAATGCCGGATATTCGGCGGTAGTATGTACCAAATCATGAATTTCGGCGAGCAATCCGGCGAGATAATTAAGGGTAGGCAAATCCATTTCCGGCTGCTCGCCCTCGATATAATCCAGCACATACGCCCAGCAGCCCGTTTGCCATTGGAAAATCCGCTCGCCCTTTACCGTCAGGCGCAAATGTGGCACTGGAAACCCACCCCGACTCAACCGCAGCAAAGCCCCAGTATCGGACAACACTCTTTCGTAACGGCGGATAGGCACGCACAGCCTCACTATCAGAGGCTTACCATCCAGAATATTGCATTTCAAAACACGCTGCCCGTCCCGCTCGTTCAATTCCTCAATCTCGCCCCATACTTCCACGCCGTAATTGGTATTCACCAATCGAGCAATTTCGGCGAAATCAAGCTGTGGTGTGCCTGCCAAGTTCATTATCACACCTCCTGCAAGGTAGGTATAAATTGCGCCTGTGCGGTAGTTATACGCCCACCTACCCGCGTATAGCAGCCTCCCCAATCACCGCCTATTACAAAACTACCCACACAAGGGTAAACTTCAGTCTGTTGCACCTCTCTAGCAAGGTTTACCACCGCGTGCGGCACTGCCGAAAGATTTATACGGCGTTGGGCAATATAAGTGTGGTAATCCCTGATTTCCTGCCAATCACTATCGCTCAATTCTGCCCCGTTATAAACTTCTGCCCCTTCTCGCCCATAAAATTCCTTGATGATATAATCGCCTCGCTCAAAATTAGGGGGTAAAGCATTCAGTAAATAGGTTTCGGGCAAGCTACTGTAAATTGCTTTGCGCTCATCTGCGGTGAAAAGAACATAATTATCACGCTCATGCCACACCCATGCCATTATCGCCTTTGATTGTGCCAAAAACCCACGCAAGTTGTTCAGGCATTTTAGCGCGCCCGTCAGGTTAGCCTGCAAATAAGCGGCAAAAAGCGGCTCTTGTGAGAGAAATTCAATCGGGAACAGGCGATAGAGCGCATCTATTGGTTCTCCAAGTAGATATATCCGATTGCCAACCAACGAAAGGTTGTTAGGGTCGCCCACTACGCACTCCAGACCACGCGCCTCCAAACCACGCTTGTACCACATTACCTGCGCTAGATCGGTAAGATACCGCCCCCGCACCATAAAACCCACGCGAGGAGGGCGCATGGGACCTTCAGCCGAGGCATATCCCGGCGGAACAGGCAAAAAACGCGCTTCTTGATGTAAGGCTTCTAGCATATTTTCACCAATAAGCGGATTAAGCCGTGCTACCCCTTCGCAACAACGCAATGCTTTCCAAAGACGCGCTTCTACATCTGTAACTTCCTGCGAACCGCTTGGCGTATCGCTGTTATACTCCATCAATTGCCAATTGCCGGATTCATCCAATCCAAAATCCAAACGCCCGATTGGAGTCAGCCAGCGATTTGGCGGTTCATGTCGTAGCGCGTATGCCAGTGAGGGGGGCCAGCCCAGTTCTTCAAGCTCTGTATCGGACAGTTCAGTTACAATGATGCCCATCGCTTTACTCATAATGCTGGCAAACAGGCTCGTCAACTTTATCAGGCTATCCTTTTCATAGGCAGTCAAAACCAGACCATTCAGACCAGTATAAATCTGACCTTCTACCCGACTCTCAATAAGTTGATCGCAAATAGCGGCACGGTCATTAAAAGCTACTGCCATTGTTGCGTAGCGGCGTGGGTATATTTTTAGCAGCCGTTCAATTAAGCTATACAATTTTTTGCTTCTGTTATGTAACGTATTTACTTGAAAGGAATATTAAGCCGGGAAGAGTAAATATCAAAACCCGCCTCAGCAGCAAGCTCATAATAATCAAACAAATCTGGCAAGACCTCCTCACCAAGCGGGCGAACATCCACCAAAGCCCGGATTCCCTTGACCTGCAATACCTCAAATGGAGGAAAATACTTTTCTCCCAGAGCATAACGGTTATCGAACTGCCCAATAAGAGCGAGCTTATCTGGCTCAGGATAGGGAAGACGTTCACGCTCAAGTAAAAAAGCTAATCCTTTTTCTGCACTATATCCCCCTAGGATAGCGCCATAGTAAGCGAGATTAGGAAGGGAGGAACGCCCATCAATAAAGGCATTAGCATAATAAAAGGATGCCAACAATAGAACCGGAGCAATTCCTTCTGCTTGCAAATATGCGCCGGTTCCGACTGAGATAAAGCCGGGTAAATCAAGAACGAAAGCTGCCCCCCCCGCTTTTACAAGCTCACCCGCTTCTGAATTAGCCAAAGTAACCGCGATTGAATGGCATAACTCATCAGCGCGTGGTTGGGCTGCATCGTGCTTGCTAAGATTCATAATTGCTCCTATCTCCGAGAAAGGAGCAGCAGGCACGTTCATTCCGAATAAAGGACCGGCGGCATCTCGCCAACGCCGGAACAACTGAACCGGTTTTAACATAGGAAAGATTTATCAGCCACTACTGCCGTAAGATCCAACATAAACATAACTGCTCCCATAATAACGGCTGCCGCTACTGTAGCAATTGGTAACAGGTTGCTGGTTAGTAGAACCGGTAAAACCTGAGGAAGTTGGTTGGTTGACCTGCTTGTAAATATAAGTGCAATCTTGGTCGGCGCAAGCAGCTAACAAAAGGCTGGTTGCCAATAAACTGGTTGCCAGCAACTTCCCAGAATGCTTCTTCAGGCGGTTTTTACGGGGTTTTACCGTTGCACCGTTTGTTTCAGGGGTTAAGAGTATATCGTCTTCGGTAATCTCATCCATCGCCATTTGCCTTGTCTAAATGCGTTAAAGGTACGCCAGAAATTCCACGTCTAATATACGGGAATTCTTCTCGAAACGATACAAATATTTTACCCTCTAAAAGCAGTTTAGACAATTGTTTTGGCAACAGCTTCTAAATCCTTTTTCTTTACTGTGGTTGACTAAGCGCAAAGACTGCCCTTTATTGTTAGACATTTAACATCATAAAGCATTTGCCTGCATTTTGTGGAGGCTACATTACAACCATTATTGTTGCGACTTGGCAGGGATTAGTGTATTCTAGCCAATCAAGGCTTCTTGCCCACTTTTATCAGAGTAACGCCTATTTTGAGGAGTACCATGGAGGACACCGAACCACAAAACGAGGTGGCGAACGGCATAGCGCTGCGCCGCACCAATATTAAAAGCGTGGAGATTCTGGACACCACGTTACGCGAGGGCGAGCAATTCAGCCGCGCCCATTTTTCTTTCCCACAAAAAATCGAAATTGCCACCGCATTGGCGCGGTTCGGTGTTGATTACATTGAAGTAGGTTCGCCCGTCAGCTATCCAAATGCGTTGGAAGAACTTACTACTATGGTAAGCCAACTTAAAAAGAAAAATTCAAACAGCAAAGTGCTGGTACATTGTCGCGTCAATCAGGAAGATGTGGATATGGCGCTCGAAACTGGCGCATATGGTATCAACCTTTTCATGGGTACCAGTAAGTTCCTTCAGAAAGCCAGCCACGGCAAAAGTGTTGAGGAAGTTTCAAAACTCGCCTGTAATATGGTAGAGTATGTACACAGTAAAGGGCGTTTCGCTCGCTTTGGCGCAGAAGATGCCTTCCGCACCGACCTTAAAGACCTTCTTTACATTTGCGCTGCGTTGGATGAAGCCGGCGTAGATCAGGTGGATTTCCCGGATACTGTCGGAGGGGCAACCCCGTTTGAAGTGTACGACCGCATATTGGAATTTACCAAACGCTTCCGGTTCAAAGTGGAGTTTCACGGGCATAATGATACCGGATGTGGGGTGGCAAATGCCCTTGCCGCGATGGAAGCCGGCGCACACTGCATTAATGTTACGGTTATGGGTATCGGCGAACGCAACGGTATTTGCTCCCTGAGCGGATTGGTAGCGCGACTTTATTCGCTGGATCGAGAATTGGTCAAGCAATATAATCTGGTGGAATTGCCCAAACTGGATAAAATGGTAGCTACCATTCTGGGCGTGCCTATTCCACATGATATGCCCATCACCGCTCCGAATGCTTTTACTCATAAAGCCGGAATCCACACTAAAGCGATTTTGCAGGACAGTCAGGCTTACGAAGTGCTACGACCGGAAGATTTCGGTATACGCCGAACTCTCGATATTGCCAGCCGTATCACCGGCAAACACGCTATCGCCGCCCGTGTCCGTGAATTAGAACTAGAACTGTCCGATGCTGACATTGCTATCATCACTGAAAAAGTGCGGCACGCGGCAGGGCTTGAGCCGATTTCACTGGAAAACGTTGACCTGATTATCAAGAGTCATAAACCGTCTAGCGCCGGGAAGGAAGACTAATATGGGGAAAAAGCTTGGCATTCTCTACACGGAACTGCGCGAAGACGAAAACGCTTTAATTGAGGCGGCACGCAAACTCGGAGTAGAGCCGCTACTAATAAATACTTCCGAAATTGCGTTCGATATGCAAGAAGGTAAGGTTATTGCACCGGGTGAAGCCGAAGTGGTTATTGAACGCACCATTGACCACTTTGTAGCTCTGTACAGCCTTATTCTGCTTGAAAGAGCCGGAGTCAAAACGGTTAATAGCTATGAGGTAGCAAGAACATGCGGCGACAAATTGCTTACTACCATAGCTTTTGTGGAAAATAATGTGCCTACACCGCGCACTCAAATTTCCTTTAACTTAGAAAGCGCTATGACCAGCATCAATGAGTTAAGCTTCCCGGTTATGCTTAAACCTATCACCGGGGATAAAGGCTCATTGGTAGCAAGGCTAAACGATTATGATGCTGCTAAGGCTGTGCTAGAATACAAAGATCAGCTTGGACAGTACGACCATGCCATCTATTATTTACAGGAATATCTCCAAAACCGCCCCGGTAGAGATATTCGCGCTTTTGTTATTGGCAAGCAGGTCGTCAAAGCAATTTATATGATTGCCAACCGCGCTACCAGCAGTGGTGACAAGAATTTGACCGTAATTGATTGCCCGCTCACTCCACAAATAGTCGAAGTAGCGTTGGCAGCTGCAAATGCGGTTGGTGGGGGAGTATTAGCGGTTGACCTGATTGAAGATGGGGATAGCCTCAAAGCAATCGAGGTTGATTATACAATCGAGTTCAGTTCGCTAGGTTTGGCAGAAGAACTTGCGCCGCTTATTATTCAGTATGCCCTCGCACAAATATAAGCAGCACGTCCCGACACCGGATTATAACTCCGGTGTTTGGGCAATTTGTAAAAAGACGCTTTTGCTGGAAAAGAAGTAATGTAGTTTTTCATAAAGATTTATAATGAGGGCATCTAGAATTAAAGTTGTAATCTTAACCATATTGGCCGCTTTTTTTCTTACTGCTTGTAGCACGATGCCGACTCCAACTTTACAACTAAATACACCAACGCCTTTAACCACTACAGCTTCAGTAACAGCTACCCCAATCTCCAAAAACGATTTGGTGGTATTGTATGATGGTGCGCTTGATACGGGAATTCCCGATACACAAGGTTTTAAGATGTTGAATATACCGATGGTAGGTTCCAGTTCAAAGCAGTCTTATAACGCTGGAGTTACAACCCTTGATACTCATCAAGCAGATAACGACCTCACCGGATATTTTGCCAAACCCAATCTGGTGCCTGTTCTCTACCAAGAAAAAGGGTTTACCCTAAGTTTCAAAATTCAGATTGTTAAAGAAGAACACAAATATGGAGACCGTAACAAAGATGGAATATCCGACCGGGCAGGTTTTAGCGTTGCGCTATTAGGCAAAGATAAAATAGGAATTGAACTTGCCTTTTGGACAAATCAAATTTGGGCGCAAAATGACGGACTTAAGCACCCGAACACTAACGATGTAACATTATTCACACATGGGGAAGGCGTTGATTTCAATACCACTGCTGCCCTAACCAACTATGAGCTAACCATTAAAGACGCTACCTACACGCTTTCAACCGACAACAAAGTTTTGCTCAGCAATAAATTGCGAGATTATAGCGATTTTGGCTTTCCTTACGACCATCCGAATTTTCTTTTTTTAGGTGATAATAGCGGTTCAGCCAGTGTAATTGTAAAAATTGCCTATGTCGCAATTACAACGCGATAACTCCAATCTAAGATGAGATTTATTACGTGATGTGTTAGAATACTCAAAATTGAACAGCTATCAGCAAAATAAGACTAAAAGTAATATACTTAGCAAGTAGAGAAAATAATAATTTCTCTACTGAAATAAATAATTGTATATGATGGAACAAAAGGCAGCAAATACCAACAAGCACATAAATAGTAAAGCTCAGACCGAGCAATTCGGCGAGGATACATTGCTAAACGGGAATTTATCAGAAGAAACTGAAGAAACAGACGAAACAGAAGAGAGTGCGCTTGACGAACAGCCTACTCGCGCTATGTTGGCAGAAGTTGAAGACCTTGAGAAAGATGCCATAGGGGAAAGTTTTACCCCTGACGATAGCGTAGCTGCCCCAGTTGTTCGTCATTCTGTTGCTTATGACCATGACCATGATTATTACAGTGACGATAGTGTAGCCAGTTACCTCCGCGAAATAGGCAGGGTAGCTTTACTTACCTACGCACAAGAAATTGAACTCGCTAAACGTCTGGCAGAGGGCGATGAACGCACTCGTGAGGAAGCGCGTAACCACCTAATGGAAGCAAATTTGCGCCTCGTGGTTAGTATTGCGCGTAAGTACAGCAACCGTGCGGGTGGTTTAACCTTACTTGACCTTATACAAGAAGGCAACATCGGGTTGATGCGTGCTATTGACAAGTATGATTATAAGTTGGGATATAAATTCTCTACTTATGCCACTTGGTGGATTCGCCAATCGGTAACACGTGCCATAGCTGACCAAGGAAGGCTAATTCGGCTACCTGCTCACCTAAATGAACAACTCGCCAGAGTACAAAGAGTGCGTCGTGACCTAGTTTCCCGCCTAAACCGCGAACCAACCCTTGAAGAACTAGCAAAAGACCTTGAAATGCCGCTTGTAAGGCTTGAGAGGTTACTGGCTGCCAGTCAGGAAGCGGTCTCATTGGAAACTCCGGTTGGCGATGAGGGAGAAGGCACTTCTCTGGGAGATTTTATCGAAGACCCCAACAGCATGGATCCGGTAGCGCAAGCTGGCGTGGAGGCAATGAAAGCAGCGGTACAAGAAGCTCTGGAAAAGCTTACCCCTCGCGAACAGCAAATTATTAAATTGCGTTACGGACTGGACGAAGGCGGCAGACCACGCACCCTTGAAGAAGTCGCGCGTGAATTTGGTATTACCCGCGAACGAATTCGTCAGATTGAAGCAAAAGTATTGCGCAAGTTGCGCCACCCCCGTATCGGCAAAGTCCTGCGCGCCTTCCTTGACGACCAGAGCTAAATCCGGTGGAGGAATTAAAAAGCTACGGTTAAGCAGGATTAACAAAACCATATGTTCTATGACAAAGCTAAAATCCATTTAAAAGCCGGTGATGGCGGAAATGGTTCCGCTTCTATGCGACGTGAAAAATTCGTGCCTTTTGGAGGTCCCGATGGTGGAGACGGTGGGCGGGGCGGCTCAATTTACCTTAAGGTAGATGCTTCCCTGAACACTCTTTTGCCATTCAAATATAAACAACACTATAAAGCGCAAAGCGGCGGCTATGGTAGAAAACGGCAGATGCACGGCTCGGCAGGGTATGACCTCTATATAAGTGTTCCACCCGGCACTATTTTCTATACTGAACCTGAACCTGACCATCCAGAAAAACCGATTTTACAAGGTGATCTCACAGAACCCGGTCAGACTATTATGGTGGCACGAGCGGGGCGCGGTGGTCTTGGCAATACCCACTACAAAACCAGCACCCATCAAGCGCCGCGTATGGCTCAAAACGGTGAGCCGGGCGAGGAACGCTGGCTACGATTGGAACTAAAGATTCTTGCCGATGTTGGGTTGGTGGGTTTCCCGAACGCCGGGAAAAGTACCTTGCTTTCTGCTATTACTGCCGCTACTCCCAAAATTGCCGATTATCCCTTTACCACCCTAGAACCAAATCTTGGGGTAGTAATTATTGACAACGATTATACCTATGTAGTGGCAGACATCCCCGGCTTGATTGAGGGCGCTTCTAAGGGAGTAGGGCTTGGGCATGAATTTTTAAGGCATGTCGAACGTACCCGTATTCTGGTGCATATGCTGGACGGTAGCGGTTTTTCCGGGCGCGACCCCATAAACGATTACGAGCAGATAAACAAAGAATTAGAGGAATACAGCCCAGAACTAGCCGCAAAGCCCCAGATAGTAGTTATCAACAAAGTTGATATACCTGAAACGCAAGAAAATCTTGAACGCTTGAAAGAGTATTTCCGCAAAAAAGATATAGAACCGCAAATTATATCCGCAGCCGGGAGGCAAGGTACTAAAGAATTGATTTTGCAGATAGCTAAAGCCGTTAAGGAATTGCCGTCAGCTACCGTATTGACAGCTTCAAGGGGAGGTGAATTGCCAGTTCTGACACCTGCTACCCTTGATGACGATGCTTTTACCGTTATAGCCGAAACTCCGGGTGTGTACCGAGTGCGAGGTAAGCGAATTGAGCGAATAGTTGCTATGACCCCGATGGAGAATTGGGAAGCGTTAGAGCGATTACAGTTAGTGCTTGATCGCATGGGCATTAGTCGAGCGTTAGAACGCGAAGGAATTAATGGTGGCGACTTGGTTAAATTCGGAGATAAAGAATTATACTGGGAAGCTAATCGCTAATATTCGTCTACCCACTTAAAAAAATCTGAATGATAGGGCTTCACTTGGGACGCAATTACTCCGTTACAATTACGCCACAAACGGTAGTAATTGCGTATCAAATCTGGCAAGCTCGCTACTACAGCAAAATCGTTGGAGAGAATTTTCTCTAAAATCTCCGGGTATTGCCGATATATTTCCACCTCATCCAATTTAAGCGGACGTACCCCCTGAATAGCTACATGCTCAAGTTTATTTGATAAACTTATTAACTCCGGCTCAGACTTACCGAGACGATATTCGAGTTTTGCCCAAGGTTTCGCAATATATTCGCCATCAGCCAATTTTCTAAAATCCCTGCCAGTGGCATAGACATACGAAACCCAAACCATTCCGGGTACGGGTAACCACCCAAAAGGAAACAAGGGAGTAGTAGATTTATCCCAAAATTGTATAGGCGTGTCAGGTTTTTGAATTGATTGCCAGAGTTGATCTATCATAATCAAAAAAGGCGAACTGCAATTGTTCGCCCCGAAGTCGAAAAAGCTTATTTTCCGCCAATTTTTACAAAGCGATAGCCTAAGCCACGCTCAGTAATCAGATAACGGGGATTTTCAGGGTCATCTTCCAATTTCTTGCGTAAGCGGCTAAGATAAGTTTTGAGATAATCCAATTGTTCTCTATACTCAGGACCCCAGACCTTATCCAGCAACGTTTCAAACGGCACTACACGCCCAGCGTTTCGCGCTAATAGAAACAATAGGCTATATTCGGTAGGAGTCATTTTAATTGGTATAGCCTTCTTCACCACTTCACGATTTTCAAAGTTAATTGATATATCGCCACTTACAAATGAAGGCATTGCATTCATGGGCGGAGGCATTTCGGCACGTCGCAAAACAGCTTTAATCCGGGCAAAAAGTTCAAGGTGAGAAAACGGCTTGGTAAGATAATCATCCGAGCCAAGCTCTAACCCTTTAACCTTATCGAGTTCATCACCACGCGCAGTTAGCATAATTATAGGAACATCGCTAGTGCGGCGAATTTCCTTGAGAGCAGTAAACCCATCCTTATGGGGCATCATTACATCTAGGAGAATTATGTCGGGGTTATTTTCATAAAACATATCTAGCCCCTTTTCACCGTCCGGAGCTGTTAACACTTCAACTTCCTGCCATTGCAATTGGAAACCAATAGTAATAGCCTCAACTATATTTTTATCGTCATCAACGACCAGAATCTTCATAGTTTATCCTTGCCAGATATTCTCTCAGTTTACCCACTGGAGGGGAGCGAAAAATAAAACTTACTCCCTTTGCCCGGCTCACTCTCGAACCAGAGCCGACCCCCATTTAATTCTACCAGAGCTTTTGCCATAGGCAAACCCAAACCCCCGCCAACTTCATTTGAATTTTCCGCAACCTGACTCTGGTAAAATTTTTCAAAAATCATACTTTGCTCTTGAATAGAGATACCGATACCACTATCTCTCACACAGAAAATAGCTTCATTTTGTTGGAATGCAGTTTGCCCATCTTGTGTTACAGAATAAACCTGCAACTCAAGCTCACCACCGGAAGCGCTAAATTTACTGGCATTAGAAAGCAAATGACCAAGTACCTGACTTATACGCCCGTAATCAGTATCAAGATAGACCGGATTAGTAGGTAAATCAAGCTTAAGAATTTGTTTTTTGTTCTCGAGATTAGCTCGAATCAAATTAACTGCTTTATCAACCAAATCACGCACCTCAATATGGTTGCGCTGCATCTTTACTCGCCCACTCTGGAGGTTAGTAAGTTCGATCATATCGTTTACCAAACGCTCCATCCGCATAGAACTTACCTGTATATTCAGCAACAAGCGACGCAAAGGGTCGCTAAAATCTTCACCTACACTTGCCAGTAACAAACCAATAGAGGTTTTGATACTGGAAAGGGGAGTGCGTAGTTGGTGAGAAGCTGTGGCTATAAACTGTGATTTAATCCGATCTTGCCGCTTTAAATCGGTTATATCCCTAAGTACAATTATACTATATGCTGGTACTTTATTTGGTAGTGTTAGTGGTAATTTATCATGCGAATCCCTAATTTCAGCATTTGTTTGGGTCAAAAAAGGCAAGGATAGAGGCGCAAAACTGGCGCTGACTTCTCGCCTTTCACCACTCTTCGTTAGCATAGAAATTTCATGATAATTGATGGGATGTAATCGATCGAATAAGGCACGTATATTCATCAAGGGGCATAGATTTACACATAGTGAAGTAGCGCTATCTGGATGTTGGCAGCCGAATATATCTAGGCACAATTTACCTACTAGGTCAGCTTCACTCCAACCAAACATTCGCACCAAAGATGAATTTATCGCGCGGATAATTCTGGAGTTATCTAATACCATGACACCTTCTGCCATGAATTCTAGAAATCCAAGTAAGGATTCCGATTGCTCAAGCGCGTTCTCATTAGACATTAGGGAGCTATAAACCTCGTCTCCTTCATTTTGCGTTCTTTGCCTACGTGCAAGTCTAGGGTGCTTCATAGCCTAATCTACCTTCCACCCAGTACACCATTCAACATTTTTACCTCAAGAAGTGTAAGGATAGGTTAATATTGGTAATTATTTAGTGAAAATTGGCAATGATTCTCTAATTAACCCAAACAAAAGAGATGAGATGCTAGTACAACTAGGTCCGCCTGAACTTTAGTAGCCAATACGCTCAAGCCCTCTTCCCCTTTATAAGGTTCAAGTAGCGCCGAAACCTCAGTCAAACCTGCTTCTTTCGCCTTCTTCTCCAAGCGGGCAAGAACCAAACTGCCTTGCACTTCCCAAGCCTCTTGGCTATTACATCCCATTACCCCAAACAGGTCAGTATCATTTGGGTCAGCGTAATAGACAAGGATTAAATTCCCACCGCTCTGCTGAACAAGATGTATTGAATTTAGCAAAGCTTTTTCAGCATGTTCAGTGCCATCTGTTGCCAGCAATAAAGTGCGGATTTTTCTCAAAGTAGGCGATGGGTGCAGTTTACTTCTTTCTACTTCAGCATCTTGCCTATTCATGGCGCTTCTCCTTTCTCTCAGGCTTTTAACCTGATCAGGAAATCCCCATTATTATAATTTAAGCATAGGTGTAATTTATTAAAGGGCAGGTGTACGTGAGTAAAAATGAGGTGAATATTATTGTCGTTGGCAGGTTTTATTGCTTTTATGTGTTTACAACCAATTAAGTTGTGGTTTAAATATTAAAGAGAAGAATTCTAATTACTCAAGTTTAATCAAGTTCAGCTTGTACAGTGTTTTTATGTCGTTGTAAAAGCATAATGCAAGGGAAATAGGGTTTCTTTTTTGTGTGAAACTCTAGCCAATTAATATGGAATCAAATCGCTCAAAATCAGCCTAGTTTATTTAAACCTCGAACAAAATGCTATTCTTTGCTAGGGTTAATTATGTAAAAGGGATAATAATTTGGAAATATTTGAAAGTAATGGGATTTCCAGAAATGAGGTGGAATTTGGAATAACCGCGCCTTATGCAGACGCGGCAAGTTTCTAGCCGTTCAATTCGTGTATTAGCCGTAAGCCCTGTAGTGTCAAATCCTGATCTACTACATCAATTATACCCGGCGCACCCTCTGAAACAATCTCCGCTAGACCCCCGGTGGCAATCACTTTTACTCTGATTTCAGTTGAATTGTATAATTCTTCCAGTTCGGCTCGGAAACGGCGCACTAACCCTTCTACCAAGCCAATATAGCCATACATTATGCCGGACTGCATGCTGGCAGTGGTATTTTTACCAATAGCATTGGCTGGAGGAATTAATTCTACTCGATAAAGGCGACTTGCTAACTGGAATAAGGCTTCGGCGGCAATACCAATACCGGGCGCAATAGCGCCACCCAAATATTCACCGTTGACTGAAAGCGCGTCAAATGTAGTAGCAGTCCCAAAATCAATCACTACCGCAGGACCACCGTAGTAATGGAATGCCGCTACCGCATTTACAATTCTATCTGCGCCCACCTCACGAGGGTTCTCATAACGCACTGCAACGCCAGTTTTGATACCCGGTTCAACCACCAAAGCTTTATCCTTAAAATAGGTTTCCGCCATTTCAACCAGCGCATTTGTCAAAGGTGGTACTACGCTACTGATAACAACCGAGCGCACTTCTTTAGGGTCTATACCACGATGTTCTAACAGCGTTAAAAACATCAAGCCCCATTCATCGGGCATACGTCGGCGTTCAGTTTGCACACGCCAACTAGCTTTAAGCTCATCACCTATGAAAACACCGACTACAACATTGGTGTTACCCACATCAATTGCCAGCAGCACGTTATTTCCTCCTATTGGTTCACAGAATATTTTGGAAAATATATGCTCAATTATACAATACTCTGCGGCAATGAAGCAGGTTATTTCATGGGTAGAAAAAAGACCGTGAAAACTAGCAGGTAAGCCTGTAAATTTCTACGGTCAATGTTGGTTTAGAACAGGGTTATCAGCACAAGCCAGTTCGTGCTTATATCACTTTAACGCATGAGTTTGTATATTCCATTACAAAGCCTGATGCTGTAATTACGGTTGTGTCATTTTTAACCTGTTTTTACTCAAAATCACTTTAATTTTACCGTATCTTTTTACCAACTCAGAGCTTGTGAAACAATTGGCTAAGAACACAACCATCTTGTAGCACTTGGCTTAAGTAGCCTACAACAGGTTGTACCAAAGGATAATTCTTTCACAGCCTCTGAGTAATCAGGTCAGAACTATTGGTAAAAAAGTGTTATCAAACCTTGCGATTTTCGTTGCACATCCCTAAAGATTGCAGCACGCTCCGGTGAGCTTGAAGAAGCCGATTACGCCAACCTACGTAAACACGGCTAATGATGAAGATATTTGGGACATTGGGGCAATAGCAGCTTTCTACGCCCTCTCAAATCGAATGGCACACTTGAGCAACATGCGCCCCAATGATGAATTTTATTTGGTGGGGCGTTTGCCAAAGAACAAGAACCAGTAGTTTTGCTAGAAGCGACCGCAAAGTTTTCCCCTGCGTTCGCTACACCAAAAAGCTTGAATTAAATAGCGCGTTTATCGGCTTTTGCAGAACTTGAGTGGTGCTTAAAATGTTTTAAAATTAAAAAGGACGTGAAATATCACGCCCTCTCTTTTGTTACGATAATTACAAGCTATTTAATATTCACGCGAACATTATTCATTATAGTTAGCATATCTGTATCATAATTTTGTGCTTCGGCATCCTTGAAAGCAACGTCGGGGCTAATATAAAGTATCCCTACCAGCATATTTTTACCTACATTGCGAAAGTAAATGCTGCCTAAAGAGTTGACCTGACCACCGCCATCAGAACGGACGGTAAAAGTTACTTTTTTGGTACCGTTAATATCTGCCACTGGCAAATCCACCTGCACATTTGAGCCTATTCCCGGCAAAGTAACAGACTGAAAGTAATCCATCACCGGCTTGATGCCATTTTCCCACTCAGAAGGTTTGGGCGTACCCTCGGCAGCAAATACATTCTGTACAAGCCCAAGTTGGATATTTGCTTCCGCCGAACTTTGACCGACCGGTCCTTTAGCGGCAGTTATATTAGATACCAGAAATAAACCGATGTCATTCTCGGTTGGGAATGGCTTGATACCCCAATTCCAGTTTACCGGGAACTTCCCGCTAAATGTTATTGTTGGCGTTTTTCCCGAATTGAGCGCGGGAGATGTCCAATCCAACAAGCCAACTTTCTTTCCCGAAGAGGACGCGCTGCCGGGTGTGGGTTGAAGCTTGCCACTATTAATAATTGGGGTGGTAGGAATTGTTGGCGTTAAACGAGGGTCGAGCAGCGCATCAGGCGGATTGAAGCTCAAAGACGACATCATTTGGAGTATGGGGCTTTTCAAGCGACTTGAATCAGCGGTGGAAAGCGCCCCAATCAATAGATAAGCTCGGTCTGCTTTGCTCACATTAACTTGTGTTACATATTCGGTAATGTCCTGCCCATTATTATACTGAACCTCGTTAACCGTCACTTCACGGTCAACCATTTTGAGGATTTGAGACGCGCCCAATTGTACATTGCCGTATTGCTGACGCAAATCATTGATATATTTATCACTCAGTGCGGTGGAATTGGCTTGCAGGCGGGTTATTTTGCTGGTACTAATCGTTAGTTGCGTATTGGGCAAAGCTAGTGGAGCATAGATAACCGAGTTAGCAGCATTGGTACGCTTTTGCCAATCGCTCAGAACCGAACCCTGAAAAAACAGGTCAGTGTCTTTTTCCACCCTGTAAGTAGTTGAGATAGTTGTAGCAGTAGGTTGGGGTACGTTAGTTGGGGGGGTATCATTGCTGCAAGCCGCCAACGTCAGTGATAAAGCTAGGATGATTGTTATAAACAGACCCGTTCTTACCGGGCGTGAATACCTTAGTTCAGACCACATTTAAGCGCCCTCCGCCCTGAATATTCCTGATAATAAGTAATGTGAGCTTCATGGCTTATCTTACATCAACTTACCATAACATGCAATAGTTTCTGGATTGCCCATTCGAGGTGTTCCTTTACTACCGGGTCGGTTTCCTCTACCAAAGCTGTATATAAGTAAGATAGCGCATCAGACCCACCTGTATTACCTAAAACAATAGCCAAGTTGCGGCGCAACCCTGTCCGCTTCGTGCGTAGTAGTGATGTGTCTTTAAATTGCGCCCTAAAACTTTCCTCGGTAGCAGTTAGCCGCAACCATTCCAACAACTCCGGCTGGCTTATACCGGGTATTGAAGGAATAAATTCAGGGTGGTTGCTCGGAACAACTTTAAAATTATAAGGGCAAACCTGCTGGCAAATATCACAGCCAAATATCCATTCGCCAATACTATCTCGCAAACTCGGCTCTATACTGCCGCGCTTCTCAATAGTCAGGTAAGAAATGCAACGAGCATTATCCAGTTTCCAAGGCGCTACAATAGCCTGAGTAGGACACGCATCGAGACAACGAGTACAGTTGCCGCATGTTCCGATAGCAGTAGTATCTGGCTCAAGTTCTAGATCGGTTAGAATTTCGCATAGGAAAAAATAGCTACCCAAACCTTTGCTAATCAGGTTAGTATTTTTACCGAAAAAGCCCACCCCGGCACGTTGCCCCACCGCCCTATCAACAATTCGGGCAGTATCCACTAGAAAACGCGCTTCTCGAACTCCCTCGCGTTCGCTTATCTTTTCAAAAAGACGCTCCATTTTAAGGCGCAATACTTTGTGATAATCCTGACCCCATGCATAGCGGGCTACTTTTCCACGCGGGTTATCCGGGCGATATTCTATACTTATGTCAAGTGAGTTATATGATATTGCCAACGAAATAATTGATTTTACTTGAGGAAGCAAATTAGCAGGGTCACAGGAATAACTAGCGCGTTCGGTGGTAAACCAAGCCAAACCACTAATCAAGCCTTCCTCAATATGTTCCAGCAAACGTTCACTGGTTTCAGTAAACGGCTCAGCCCCGGCTATACCTATGCGGTCGAAGCCTTCAGCCAGCGCATTTAATTTGATAAATTCTTTTAAATCACTCATTTGGGATTATTACCCAGTCTTTTATAGTGGCTCTACACGGTTTGTTGTTATGGGTCTAGAAATTTTTCGATTTGTAAAAGTAAAACAGGCTATATCACCTCAAAAACATATGATTATGCTACAATAAATCTGGAAAATTCAATTCTAGCTCATCTTTATAATACACTACGCTTGCTTGCATTAATATACACTAAAGTAGTGGGAATCCATTCTTGGATTTGGAGTAAAATAGTTGGAAAAGGAACAAAGCCCTGATAGAGGATAGGAGTTGTTGCCTGCACCATTGGGAAATATCTGGCATGCTAACTGTAAACAACTTAACACAGTAACCTTCGAGCATCATTCTTGAATAATCATCAGCCTCACGAGCATAATCCAGAACTGGAAGCGTTGGATGAACACCTACGCCGTCTTACTATTGAATCGTTTTCCGAGCATTGGTTTAGTGAAAAAATTCGTAAGCCCCGTGATAAGGGTAATTGGATTTGCTTTCTCGGCACAGGCGGTTCCCCTCGTAATTTGCTTACCCAAACAAGACGCACCGGGGGCTTTGTCCTGAATTTCCCCGACTTTATGATGCATATTGACCCCGGTCCGGGCGCAATTTACCATGCCAATCATTTCGGGCTAGATTTAACCGCGCTAGATGCGGTATTTGTTTCGCATGGACATACCGACCATTTTACCGAAGCGGGGGTAGTAATCGAAGCAATGAGCCATATAATGAGCCAACGTAGAGGTACAGTGTTAGCTCCCGGCGAGTTGCTTGAACAGGGCTATATAACTCGCTTTCATCAGGGCAAACTGCCGCCACCCGGCTTTGGACCATATCGGGGCGGACCGGCAGCAGTGCTGGCTATGCAAGCCGAAAACTCTCTTGAGTTGCACGGGGATATTATCCTGATACCGCACCGAGCATATCATGGTAACGAAAATTATGGTTTTACACTGGCATACAAAGGGTTAAAATTAGGCTACACTAGCGACACCAGCTATATACGCGCGTTCGAGTGCAAATCCGGCGAGATTGTGGAGGTTAATAGTGGACTGGCGTTAGGAGAAATGCGGGATTTTATACGAGTTCATCAGTACCATGAAGACCTAAAGGAAAATTATGGTGGGCTGGATATACTAATCGCCAATGTAGGTTTTCACCACACCTTCGCCCATCGTCACCTGACCGCCTACGGACTGATTCATCTCTTGAAGGATTCAGGCGCAAAGTTGTGCCTAATTACGCACCTTGACATCGCCTATTTCATCAATAACGGACTGGCGCAGGATATGGCGCGTTATATACAAGAAATGAGCGGAGTGCGCTGTATAGTACCGGAGGAGGGCGTTAAAATTGAGCTTTGAAGCAGCAAAAAAACCGCGCACTCCAAACACTGCCATATCCATTTTCTGCTTTTTTCTTGTTGCAGTGCTCTTTAATGTACTTGCCTACGCGGTAACACATTTCCTGAACTGGCGTAGTTTGTGGGCTTCAATTGCAGCGCAAATAACCGTTATTGCGGCTCTACCATTATTATTTACCCTAGTTTTTCGTTACGATTATAAAAAGACTTTCAGTCTACGAAAACTAAAAATCAGCACGTTACTGATTTGTATGTTAGCGGGGGTAGCCGCTCAATTTGCGGTGCGTTTTCCTGATATGCTGATGCGCTGGGGGTTACAGGCTATTTTTGGAACTCTATATATTCCTGACTCAAGTAACCTAAGCGATAATACTTTTCTGGGTATGGCGCTACTAACCCTCGCGCTGCTTATACTTGCTCCCACTTGTGAAGAACTACTGAATCGTGGCTTCCTGATGTCAGGTTTTCACCGAAATGGAGAATCTAGCTTCTGGCGCACCGTGCTATGGGTAGGTATATTTTTTGGATTATTCCATCAGTATATGTACACCTTCACCGGAACAATGCTTGGTGGTTTCGTACTGGCGTATCTAGCATTATCTACCGGCTCGATTTATGCCAGCATGGCGGCACACTTTGGTTTTAACCTGTTTCCAACAATAGTGTATTGGATACTGTTCATTTTTCAGAATAGTATCAATGATGTATTGGGGGATACATCTAAAGATAGCGGCTTGATGGTAATAACCCCTGAATTGGTCACAAGCTCTTTGATTTTATCCTTGCTTGGCTCAGGTTTGTTATTTCTGGCGCTACGTTCGGTCAGCAAACGAGCGTCTGCCAGCCGAACCGGAATAATTCTAGGCTATTCCGGGCTGGTGAAAGATTTATATCCAGATTCCCCTTACTATGTACAAGGAGATTATTACTCTCCGGGCTATCCCTATCTGTACGGGTTTTACGGCTATACCGGCGAAATCATTGCCCCCGACTATTGGTCTGCGCCCGGTGTAGAACAAGCAGGCGCACCTTACCAGTATGCACCAAACATTGCAACCTCACTAATGCGTAGCAGCCATCCTAATGTTGCTCCACCCGACCAGACTCGATATATGCCGCCGGGTAAACGCCCCCTACCCACACGAACAAGCATTAGGTGGCAAGCGCAAGCATGGGCAATTGTGGCGTTGGTTGTAACCTTGATTTTTTTCTTCTTAACATGTTTGACTGAGGTTAATTTGCGCTCAAGAGGACGCGATTGTGAGCGTGACCCTCGGAAATGCGAGTCTATTTTGACTACAGCAGCCGGAAATAATCCCATTCTGGTCAAACTGCCCGGTATTAATCTACAACCGTAAGAATTTTTTGCTTTTAGGGGATAATGCCCAATGTTAGGTAAAACCGCCCTACCGCTGCCTACAATTCAGGAGGAGCGCATCTAACCCCCACGATTCAAGGTACGCGAGCTAACAGTAGTACCTAACCAAATAATGGGAGTGAAATTCAAATCCTTGAAACATACCTTTGTGGTGGAGATTCCAGTAGGATGTTAATTTGCGCTTGCAATTGCTTGCGGTCATGAGGCTTTGTTATATAAACATCCACCCCACTATCTTTAGCCAATTCCAATTGATCGGGGGTATCTAAAATAGCCGAAAGCATAATAATAGGAGTAGAACAGCCTTTCTCACTGGTTCTTACAAAGCGTGCTAGGTCGTAACCAGACATTCCCGGCATCATAGCATCGGTCAAAACCAAATCAAACGGGGCTGATAAAAATAAATCCAGCGCTTCTGCGCCATCAGTCGCAGTGGAAATAGACCACCCGGTACAACGTAATTGAAATCTGAGTAGAGTGAGAATATCGGTATCGTCATCAACAATAAGTATGCGTTTAGGCAAATTTTCGATCATAGCCATGACATTTATTAAGGGTTGCTCTGATATATAGGTTGACTGCATCTTAGTTACCCTTTTGCCTCTCTTAAGTAGAAATAATACAAGCTACCTTAACCCTAATCATAAAACCAAGTTAGGTAAATTATATTACTTCGACATTACACAAGACATTACACAAACGAGAGGCGTATGGTACTTTATTGCTAGTCTTTTCTTAGTATTTTGAGTAGGACTTTCGCTTCAGAGGTGGTTTCAGGCAAGGAGCTTGCGCAAATTGTCTTTAAGCTAGGTTCATTTTTGCTGTTCCAAGCGAAAGTCCTGTTGAAATTAGTGGGTAGTATATTTGGATATAAGTTCCAACAAATTATGAAGATTAAAAGGCTTGGAAATAACTTCATTAATTTGGCATTCTCTGGTTTTTTTATTATCCACATCATCGCCCCAGCCGGTTACTAATACTACTGGGACATCTGACCAACGACTACGAATAGCAGTTGCAACACTCCAACCATCTATTTCTGGCATTCCTAGGTCAGTTAAAATTAAATCAAATGGGCAAGCGTCAGTTTCATTGCTAGTAGAAAAAAGGAGCGCAAGGGCTTCTTGACCGGAGGATACAATCTCAGCATCATAACCGCCAGTTTCAAAAATGCGCTTAAGAACATTTCTAATACCCGGATCATCATCAATTGCCAGAACTCTACCAGTGTTAGGATTATGCATTTTGACCTTTCAAAAAGTTGGTAATATGTTCAAGCCCGATAAAAGAAAATGACCGCTTTCTAAGATACTAATCCAGCATGTCATTTTAAGCTCACTTTCGGCTAATACTGGAAATACTACACCTCTTATAAGATTATACAAGCATATTTTGCTTATTAATTGTATTAAGGATTCATTAATTTTATTGAGACCTTTTTTGTGGTGCAAATTCAACTGACCATAATCAAGTAACCCTTATACTTTTAAATTATAGTACATTAGGCAAGTTATTGCTGCCCTAATATTTCTGCTCCTTGTTCGGGTCTGGCACATTAGCTTGACCATAATTAGTAGTAGGCCATTGTACGCCGGGAGGTGGAACTGGCGTTCCCATTTTCCTAAGCTCTTCCTCTATCATACGTTGTCGTACTACCGGAGAGTTATTAGATGCAAAAACGTAAACCCCAAGAAAATGAAATAATAACCCGATTCCCCATCCTAACATAGGCCACACAAACCACGGGTAATAAAGCCCGCCTACTGGCATAGTAGTGAGCAGATAAATAGCAATCAACATACCATTTACTATAACGTAAGAAGCCAAATGCCAGTAGAACCCGATTTTGGCTTTTACACGCCGTTCCGCCATACGATATGCTTCTCTGTATTCCGGGCTGGATACATCATAATTCATAGCTTTTCCTCCTGAAATAACTTCGCTTTACCGGAAGCAATTATTCTATGCTAAGATTTCACTACATAAGTTTTCGCCAGCTTATCATGCCAGCCTTGCCCATATTTATCGAATAAAACCCAAAGAAACCCAAGCATAAAAACTGTATTACTAATGAAATACCCCACAGTTTGACGAAGCAAAGCAGTTCCAAAACCGGGCGGTGTACCGTCCTGTCGTACTACTTTTATACCAAAAACCTTTTTGCCGGGTGTAGCCCCTCGCGCTGTGAAATATACAGAGTAGGCTAAGCACAAGAGGGTTGACAGTAATCCAAAGCCTCCTATAATGCCGAGAAGACCCCAAAGCTCGCCTCTCTCTACCATAATATTTTCAACCAGATTATCACAAGCTGTAGTTTCACTGGAACTATTACAGGTAGTTTCTAAGTCGGTATAATAGCGACTCACAAAGCCTGTTACCCAAAATACTAGCGGTAGCCCTACCACTACCAAACTGATTACCCCTGTGATAATACTATCTATGATATATGCCCCCAACCTTGCCAACGGTATTGAATCATTCTGTGCAACTCCAACCGTTGAGGCTGGATAGTACACATAACCAGATGAATAGTTAACAGGTGTGGAAAATACATATTCACTACCGGGCGACCCGGGCTGAAATGGGCGCACCGGAGGAGGGTTATAGATTGGCTTTTCTTTCTCCTTGCGCTCCTCTTCCGGTTTAGACAAAGGTTTCTGGCACTTACTACATGTGTCGGCTTCCTCTTCATTGGAAGCGCCACAAAATGGACAAAACATACAAGCTCCTGAACCAATACACCCAACAGATGTTAGAGTTACCCTCGCTTAATTATACTTTAGAACTAGCTGGATTGCGTCTAATTTTACAATTTTAGATTGACCAGCCACCGAAAAAATTATACAATTCATTCACTCTTTAAGACCATATTCCTTAGATATTTGTTTCAATCTGGGGCGTAACCCACGCCTCTATTAAAAAGGAGAAAGCCTGTGATTACCTCAAGCTGGCCCGATTTGGAAAAGAAATATTTGATGTTTAACATCAAACGCCCCCCTATGGTTATTGTTAAGGGTGAAGGCGTGCGCTTGTGGGATCAGACCGGGCGAAGTTATCTCGATTTTGTGGGTGGCTGGGCTGTAAACGCGCTAGGACATTGCCATCCTGCCGTAGTCAATGCCATCCAACAACAGGCTGCTACTCTTATTCACACCTCAAACCAGTATTATACTATTCCCCAAATTGAGTTGGGACGCTTGCTGGTAGAAAATTCGGCGTTGGATAAAGTATTCCTATGTAATAGTGGCGCAGAGGCAAATGAAGGCGCAGTCAAGCTGGCACGCAAATATGGGAAAGTCAAGAAAAACGGGGCATACGAAGTAATTACCACCCTGAAGTCATTTCACGGGCGTACCCTTGCTATGGTAGCCGCTACCGGCAAACCGCATTATCAAGAGCCTTACCAACCGCTACCGGTAGGTTTCCTCAACGTACCCTACAACGACCTTGAGGTAATCAAACAAGCTACCAACGAGCGCACCATAGCAATTATGATTGAGCCGGTGCAGGGTGAAGGTGGCGTAAATGTGGCTACTCAGGAATATATGCAGGGCTTGCGCGATTGGTGCGATGAGAACGGGCTTTTGCTAATGCTGGATGAAGTGCAAACCGGAATCGGGCGCACCGGCAAACTTTTTGCTTACCAGCACTATGGTATTGAACCGGATGTTATGACTCTGGCAAAAGCGTTAGGAGGCGGTGTATCAATCGGGGCGCTCTTGTCCAAGCAGCATTGTGCGGTGTTTGAGCCGGGCGACCATGGCTCAACCTTCGGCGGAAATCCGCTGGCATGCGCTGCAGGGGTTGCGGTAATGAATGAGGTGTTGCAAAATAATATTTCTGGACGAGCAGCCAGTATCGGCGAATATTTGGTCAACCGCTTAGGTGAATTGAAAGAGAAATACCCACTAATCACTGAGGTGCGCGGGCTAGGCTTGCTTTGTGCCTTTGATATTAATAAAGAAGTAGCGGGCGATGTTATGTTGCGCTGCTCCGAAGAAAGCTTATTGATTAACATGGTAAGCCCAACAACAATTCGCCTAATGCCTCCGCTAATTATCACCGAAGATAATGTTGATGAAGCAATAGACATTCTGAGCGAAGTTTTGTCCGAATTCTAGAAATAGGCGGGGGCAGTGTACCCCGTCAAAATACAGCTTACATATGACATTGCAAATTCAGACACAATACTTCACGTAACCTATAGGGAACGGATCAAAACTAAAAATAAAATCCAATCAGACCTAAAATCTAGTGTGAAAATATGTATCCAAACCCTTCTGACAAAACGCGGCGCTGGTGGCGCATCGGTTTGCTGGGAATTGCCTTCCTATTTATTGGCTGGGTTTTTTTAAGAGCGCAGCATGGTTTGACCCCCTTCATTGTGGGGTTGACACTGGCATTTGTACTAATGCCGCTGGTAGATACGCTGAACCGCTTGATGCCACGCGCCCTTGCCATTCTGCTGGTTTATATTATGATTATCGGGGCGTTGGCAGGATTCTTTATCTACCTTGTGCCAATTATAGTTGATCAATCTAACAAGCTAATACATGATACGCCCCGCTACATTGACGAGGTTCAGAAGTGGCTAAACCAGACTTATATCGAAATTGCTAAGCAAATCCCTTCCGATTATCGCCAACCCCTGACCGATTTTGTCAATGATTTCAGCAAAAATGCCATCAACTTTGTACGCGACATCGTAACGGGCTTAATCGGTGGCACTTTTTCGCTGGTATTCGGCACTATCGGCTTCGTAGTAGGGGTATTAATTGTACCTTTCTGGCTATTTTTCGTGTTGAAAGATAAATCAAAAGGTATGCAAACCCTGTTTAACATTGTTGCGCCTAACCTACGCGACGATGCCCGCAGAGTGATTAATATTATCAGCTTTGACTTGAACGATTACATCCGAGGACAATTAATACTGGCAGGTTCTGTGGCGATACTCTGTTCAATCGGTTTGCTAATTGTTGGGTTTGATACCTCAACCTCAATATTTCTTGGCTTTATAGCCGGAATGTTTGAAGTGCTACCGATTCTTGGACCAATTCTTGGCGCAATCCCGGCAATAGTAGTTTCTTTTTTCTATGGTACAACCGGCAATGTTGATTTAGTGATTAAAGTTGTAATCCTGTATATAATAGTCCAACAGATTGAAGGTAACATTCTCGTTCCCAAAATCGCAGGCGATAGCACCAAACTCCATCCGGCAGTGGTGATGTTGGTAATCATAATCGGCAGCGAAATCGGAGGGCTACCGGGCGCAATTGCCAGCGTGCCTTTTACTGCGCTTATAAGAGACGTTTTCGTTTACCTTTACCAACGTACCGTTCTAGGGGTCAGCCCAGAAGAAGCCGAAATTAAAACGCCCGGTCGTCGGGATGCGCTTCTAGCCGAACGACAAAGACGAGCGCGTCGCCAATTAAAGCGCACTGAAAAAAATATTGCTCAGTAGTAGCCTTTTCAAGGGTGAATTGAAGTACAACCAACACTTGTTTAGCTGCTACAGGGTCAAAGTAAGGTGGTTTTTGGCGGCTGCCTCTTGCCCTTAATACCCTTATAAAACGTCCTCTTAGTAAAGAGGCTACCATCCTTGAACACACTGCCAATTTTTGATAAGGTTATAATAAAGCTATGGAAAAGGAAATCCTCAATAAATATCTTGAAGAAAAGTACAAACAGGCGGAAGAATTGCGAGACACAAAGCAATTTATTCCTGCCATAGCCCTATACTATGAAGCAGCAGCAATGGCAGCTTCTGAAGCATGGCAAGAAAAAGAACTAGAAGCTCACTATTTCGCCGGATTAGTACGCCAAGAAAGCAATGACCTGAACAGCGCAATAGAGGATTTTCAATCTGCCCTTGAGCTTGCTCTACAATTAGGTGAGCCAGGAAATATACGGACTTTGTACATCACTCTCGGTTTTGCCTACGCTGGAGTAGAAGCTAATGAAGAAGCGATTAAATATCTTGCTGCCTCCGCAAATAACCTAGAAGGTCTGGATTTTGAAACGGCGTACTCCACTTTGAACACACTTGGCGTACTACTCTCGAATGAGAACAAATCCCTAGAAGCGGTGCAATACTATCAGAAAGCGTTGGTGTTGGCTCGCACACAACCGGATGAATTGGTCGCAATAGCCGATACTTTGGCGAATCTAGGAATAGCCTACGAGAAGGCAGACAAGTTGTCCGAAGCGATAGACTCCATCGAAGAATACCGAAAAATACTGTTTGAAGCCGGAGATATTAAAGTGAAAGAAGCCGCTTTATTACTGAAACGGCTCAAACACAAAGCAGGCTATAAAGACTAATTCTCAACAACAAACCATCTTTAGTTCCTCTTCTCTTTCCTCAAACTCAGATACTTTAAAATGGGGAATTGTAACCTCAGCTACATTCTAAGGGTTTAGTTAGGTATATATTCATCACAATAAGTTGTGATTTGATTAATCAACCGAAGGAGATGCCATGAATCGCTATACCACCGAGCAAATGGAACGCAAAGCTAAAAGCAAATGGACTATTGTGCAGTACATTGGAGCGCCGATACAGATATTGATACTTTTCATCAGTTTGGGCTTTGTAATCTATACGCTCACAACCGATAAGCTGTTTGATATAACCAATTTTACCATTATCTTCAAAACTGCATTTCTGTATTTCATGTTCATCACCGGAATGTTCTGGGAGAAAGAAGTTATCGGCGCGTACTACCTATCCCGCGAGTTTTTCTGGGAAGATGTGGTATCAACCATTGTTCTTATACTGCATACCGCCTATGTAATAGCTCTCATAACCAACTTAGATCACAAGGCTTTGCTAATACTGATATTGGTCGCTTACTTTACGGTGCTAGTTAACGCTATTCAGTATTTGGTTAAGGCATTGAAGAACCGGGCTAACAAGCAACTCATTCCCGCAATGCTGCAAGACTGAATAAAAAACTTGCTCTATACTATTTTCATTAGTATCGGAACATGAAGATGCAAAAACAAAAGTGGCAAGCTCTACTCCAGAGGTTCGCCACTTCGTTTATCTTTAATAAAATTTTGTCGCTAATTGTACTGAACAGGAAATTACCCTTAATTACCAGCGATATACCTCAAATTCAGGGTTGCGGAATGCGTTTATCAAGGCTGCTTTAAGCGCGGTTTCGTCAACCGAGATATGGTTTACTTCTTTGCCTGTAACCACCAGATAAATTTCTTGGGAGTCATCATCAAAATCTGCCCCGACATTAATATGATTTTTGCCACCCGGAACGGGCCAAGTCAATGATAATTCGTGTCGCACAGTATAAACCGGCTCAACCCTACCATCGCGATTAAGCAATTCACGATTCATTTCCTCAAGCAACTCAACACAATGTACCCGATTTAATTCAAACATCAAGCGGGTAACCATCGCATCACGCCTATACTGCAAAACAGCTTCAGCCTGCCTCTTAGCTTCGAGTTCGGCTTTAATTTCATCCAGCCAACTCCCCTCAGAAGAATCAGTTGAGTCAAAGCGGCGAAGATTGCCAGTATGCTTTTCAAAACGGGAGGGCAACCCTAAAGAATCATTAGCGAATTGCATATTTACCCCAAAATTCGGTAAAGTTAGCTTTGCGAGCTTTACCCCTTGTCATTCTTAAACTTAGTGATAAGGTTGTTTTAACAAATATAGCGGAACTTCAAGGTTAATGCAACCCCTACGCAGATTTAACGCATATTTTTTGCACTGATTAATTTAGCAAAATCACAATTTAGGAATTTTTATAGGGAAAGCCGCTTATTGGTTGCCAATGCGAGTAAGTGCGTCACGGGCTTGCTGATTAATTATTGGGTCGCCGCTTTTCAAAGCCTGACTTAACGCAGTGCGTGCATCATTATAGTGACCGAAACTTTCAAGTACCAAACCTTTTTGCAGATAAGCAGGGTAAAAAGTTGGGTTCAATTTAAGGGTAGCATCATATTCTGCCTGAGCCTGTTCACGCTGGTCTTTGACCCGGAAAGTATTTCCCAATTCATAATGTGCTTCTACCCGGCTAGGGTCGAATTGAACAGCATTCTTGAAAGCTTGCAGCGCATTGTCAACTCTATTCTGGCGCGAATACAATATCCCCAGATAATACCAAGCAAGCCCACGATCATTCTGGCGTTTGACCACTTTTTCAAACTCGGTGGTAGCTTGGTCAAATTTACCCTCCAAAAAGTAAGCACTGGCAAGTTGGTAATTTGCATCGAGGTTATTGGGGTCAGCGGTAACTGCTTTCTGATAATTGGTGCGTGCAACCGCCATCTGACCTCTAGCAAGATATACATTACCGATACCAACATAAGCGGGGGAAGGATTAGCCAATTTAAGGTTCAAAGCCTTATCATAAGCCACCAACGCTTCTTCCCCATTACCGCGAGCTTCCGCAATTTGCCCCAGAATTAAATAATAGTTAGAGGCTTCCGGTTTCAAACGGATTACCTGATTTATATCTGCCTGGGCACGGTCATACTGTTTCAGAGCTATATAAGCAGTGGCACGAAGATAATAACCTTCGAGATAGTTCACATTCAGCGATACTGTTTTATCAAACGCTTGAATAGCGTTGCGATAATCCCCTGCTTGGAGGTAAACATAGCCAAGCGCACCATAGGTTTGAGGGTTAGTAGCATCCAAGCGAGAGGCAATCTGAGCCGTTGTAATAGCTTCTTGCTGAGAATTGCCAACATTTTTATTCGCCAAAAGACGGGATAATTGGGTATAGGCGTTTACCAAACCGGGTTGTAGCTCAATTGCTTGTCGGTAATAACGTTCGGCGGTATCATTCTGCTTCTTAACTTCCCACAACAAACCTGTGCTATAAGCAGCAACATAGTTCTTAGGGTCATACTTTAACACTTTTTCATAGGCTTTTATAGCGTCTTCCAGATTATTTACTTGACTATAATATTGCGCTAATTGTAACCACGCTTCAAATTGCCCATCATCCTGTTTAACCGTATTAAGATATTCAGTTACCGCCTCGGACGGATTGCTATAACTATCTTGCAGAATACGTCCTATAAGATAGTGAGCATAGGGGTAAGCATCCGGCTTAAGTTTGGTTACTTGTTGCAAGGCTTTTAAGGCTTCGGCTGGTTGACCGAGCTTATAGAAAGCCAACCCCTGTTCATAAGGAATATCCGGGTTATTTGGTTCTAGCTGCGAAGCGCGTTGGAAGCTGGCATCGGCATCTTTATTGCGACCTAATGCGATTTGGGCGCGTGCTTGTACCAGATAAGTGTAAGGGTCACGATTGTTGCGGCGCACCGCTTCAGCCGCAGCATTAAGGGCATCTTGAGGTTGGCTAATCTTGAGATGCAAATCCGCCAAAGCCACATAGCCTTCCGATGAGTTGGGATATTTCTTGGTATAATCCTGAATCTGTGATACCGCTTCTTGTTTCTTGTCTTGTTTCACCAAATGCTCGGCAACAGTGGAATAATACAATACACGTGGATTTGGTTTGCTCTTGGCAAGCTCATAATTAGCATTGGCATTATTGACATCACCTAACAAATAATAAGCTTCGCCAAGATAAAAATAACCATCGCCAAACTCTTTGCGGTCGTTAGTTATTTGCTGGAAGCGTTCGCGTGCATCTTCCAACGCAGTTTTTTCACTCTTAATCCAGCGTAAAGCTTGGTCAAAAACATTGCCAACTTTGTTACCTTCTATTCGACCACGTTCCAGAATATCACGCGCCAAACCGAATTTAGCTTGGTCGGCTTCACCGCTGGCAATTCTGGCAAATTCTTCCAATGCCGGTACAAGTTTATTTCGGTCTTGAGTCTGGCGCACCGCATTAGCATAGGCGCTGGTGCGTTCGCGGCGAGCGTTGGCACGATCAAACCCGCTCTGAAGTTGAACACGGGCAGTATCCAGTAGCACGATGCTTTCAGGAGTAGTACGCCCTAAGTAGAATTTATAATAGCGATCAAGGGAGACCATTCCCAACATGTTATAGGCGGGCGGGTAATCCGGCTTTAATTTCTCAACATTGGTGAAAGCTACCTCAGCCTGATTGTAATCCTTTAAACCGTAATATGCTAAGCCGAGATAATAATACCCTGCCCAGAAATCGGGGTATTTTACTAAGGCAACGCTCAACTTCGCGCTCATATCCAGCAAAAGCTGCTCATTACTCAGTCCATTAGCTCTGTCTAACTGTAGATAGAGATAATTAGACAGCATATGGGGATTATCAGGGTGATTGTTAGAAAGCTGGAGTAAAGTATTAGTGACTTCAGGCAAATGGTCAGGCAGGTTCAGCAAAGCAAAAGCACGGTTGCTAGTAACCTGATCCGGATCGAGATTAAGAGGATTTAGTTTTTCCCGTATCAGTGTTAATGCAGTATCATATTCCCTTACCGCACCATCGAAGCTCCTTAATAACTGAAATGAAATACCCGCCAACACATGCAATTCAGGTATATCCTGCTGTCCTAATAGTTGTGAAGTAGCCTGAAACTGCGCTCCAGCAAGGTCATAATTACCACTGTAGTAATTTGAAAGAGCTAGCACCAATTGCTCTACTGCCTTAGAATCAAGCGGGAATACCAGCGACAAACGCGAGGGTTCATTCAAGTACATCTCTACCGAGATACGCCCTCCCCCGCCCGTATCAAAGGGTCCATTGGGAGTGAGCAAAACTTGCATGTGAACCTGATTTGCATCATCGAGATAACCATACAGCGCGGTATCAGCTTTAGTACGCTGCAATTCCCGAAGTGCCTGTTGCTCATTTTCTACGGTATTATCGGCAAAACGCACGTCTGCGCCTGCCGAAGTCACCAGCATTTTTTGCAAACTAACCGAAATTTCCCGTCCTTGCTGGAATGAGCGGTAAGTTTCACCTTGCCCCAACGGACCTAATACCACCGAAAAAGCATCAATCGGCGCACGATCAATTTGCTTGCTCAGGAACACAAGCCCAAAAATAATAGTGAAAATTACAAAAAGGCTGCCCAATGCCACAGTTACTATTGATTTGCGATTGCGTTGGCGGAATAAGGCGCGGAAAGGCGCGAAGGGGTCACGTCTTATCAAGCGGCGTAGGCGGCGGCGTTCGGCGCTAGGGCGGGTGAAAAAGCCTATTGTTCCGGTGTAGCCATAGTTGAATAGCGGCTCACGTACCAGCGGCTCGTAGGTTGGCTCAACTACTACTTCCTCCGGCGGGATAGGTTCATCGAGGATTATTCCCTTTCCCATGCGGTAAAAGAAGTCCTGTGCATCTATTTCTAAATCCGACTCACCAACTACGTGCAACCCATTACCATTCTTACCGTTTTGGTAATGTCCGTTACCATTTGAGCCACCGTTAATTACAAAATCCCTACCTTGCTCGGTTCGCTCAAATAATCGCCCACTGAAAGGAAGTATGCCAGAACCCGAAATCCCTGAAAAAAAGCTGGTGTATGGGCGGTCAGCATATTCTAGTTCAAAGTCAAGCTCTTTGTGAACCGATTTGTCCGCTAATTTTTCGTAATCAAACGAGGATACTGCTTCATAGTCAAAGCCAACATCAGTACCTCGTTCTACGAACTCCCGTCCGGCGGTAGTTTGAAAAGTAGCCTTTCCGAATTGGCTACCGCCAGTGTACAACCTACCCGTAATCACAGAGGGGGACACAACCGCCCCAAATTCGTTAAGGCTTTGCGGCAAATCAAACCCGGTTGATTCGAAGCTGTACTGGGGGTCAGTAGCAGGTATTTTCGGCACATCGTCAGTAATGTCATAACCGGATGCAGCCAAGACTTGCTCATCAGTTATCTTAAATACTCTTGAACGCAACCCGGCGCGGCGTAAAGCGCGAGGGGTCAGCTTAGGAACATTGCGGTCTGGGTCTCGTGGGCGGACTTCTGGACGAATCCGGCGTGGACGGGTAGCCCGCCCCCGGATAGTGCCAAATATACCGGTCAATTGCGTGGCAGAGCGATTCACTAAAGTAGGATTCAGTTGCTGGGTATGACGAGGTATAGAGGTAGTATCGTCATTTTCAAGAAGCGGGTTATCTTCAATACTCAGTTCAGGGCGAGACAAAGCCTTACGTCTGCGGCTAAAAATTAGCAAGGCTACAACAAGCAGCGTAACGATAATTGGTGCCAAAATTATGAACAAAAGCGAATTTAGCATGTCCCCGATTTAACTCTTAATAGAACACCCTTTCAAGTATTCATCTTAACATAAGAATCAAAAAATTTCCATATTTGTACAACTCAAGGAGACATTAATAATCTTTAAGGCTATAGATATATATATTGTAATGTAGTAAATTTATAATAATAACAATATAGTATTACGTAACGGTAAATCGAAAGCATAGGTATATGAAAAAAATTCTTGACCCGGTAACAATGGAAGAAGCGGCAAGACGTTCTGGTTTTTTAAGCAAAGTAGGCAACTCAATGGATAATTCGCAAGTTAAAGAACCGCTTGCAATTATTTACATTAATATCGATCTTTTCAGATTAGCTAATATAGAATTGGGATATATAAATGGCAACCAATTAATTTCAGATATTTTCCGTCGCCTACTTTCCTGCTTTGGAATTGATGAATTTATCGAACATTTATATTTCGACAACTTTGTAGCTTTTATTGCCGATGGGTCTCGCACATTGCCGCTTATAGAAAAAATTCAAGAGGCTCTCTCTCTACCATTTACAATTAAAGGTAAAGCCATCAGTGTTAGTGCTACAATAGGAGTAGCCGTAAGCCAAAAGAAAGAACTGGAAACCCCCGAAGAGCTACTTAGAAATGCCGAAATTGCTATGTTCTATGCCAGATCGCATGGGCGCGGTAACTTTGAGATATACCAGCATGAAATCCGTACAAATTTCACCCAACGTTTTGAAATGGAACTAGAGCTAAGAAGGGCAATTTTCAATAACGAATTTTTGGTATATTACCAACCGGTTGTAGCTTTTGGTAGCAATGAATTCATGGGATTTGAAGCGCTGGCACGTTGGAAGCATCCTACTAGAGGGATACTGACCGCTGCACAATTTCTGCAAGTAGCTGAAGAAGCCAAGTTACTAGAAGTAATCAGTTATACTATTTTAAGGCGTGCCTGCAACCAAACCAGAGAGTGGAAAGCAAAGTTTGGTTTGTATCCAATGCTCTCGGTTAATGTAAACCTTTCCACCGGACAAATCTTGGATCCGAACCTAGTAATGGAAGTTGAAAAAGCTCTAATACAAACCGGACTTGAAGCTTTCAGTCTTCACCTTGAAATTAGTGAGGATTCCTTAATGGTTAATCCAGAATTAGCAGCCCGACAATTGCTCAATTTAAGGGTATTAGGTGTTAAAGCGGTATTAGATGGGTTTGGGGTTGGCAAATCTTCTCTAAGCTGGCTTAGTCGGTTTCAATTGGATGAAATTAAGTTTGACCGGGGGTTTCTATACCAATTGCTCGAAAACCGTAAGACCATTCCGCTGGCAGAGTCGGTTGTAAATACTGCACGCAATCTTGGCATGAAAGTTGTGGTAAAAGGGATAGAAACCGAAGAGCAAGTTAAAAAGTTCGGCAATCTGAAATTCGATTACTTCCAAGGAAATTTTTTATCATTCCCACTCTCTCCAGAAGATGCCAATAATTGGCTCGAATCTCAGTTAAACGCAATGAGTTCATAATTCCAAAATTCAGGAGAAGTTTTGGGGTAGGCAACCGCTACCCCGAAATTTTTAATCCTCTTCAACATTCGGGTTCACAATGTTGAGAACTACTTCGGCAAAGTTGGTAATGCTACGCTCGTCTAGATTACCTAAATTAATAACCTCTCTAGCAGTCCCTTCGGTGTAGATTGCTTTTAGTAATCCGGCTACCAAATCGGTAACATAGCTTCGAGCTTAGAAAGCACCATCGCCATTCAATACTGCCGGGATTGTCTTGAGAATAATCTTCAAATCCAACCAAGGCGACCAATGTTCTGCGTAATAAATATCAAGCTTAACCATCTCTTCGTAGCTGATATTACTGCGTCCGCTAACCTGCCATAAACCAGTCAAACCGGGTGTAACCTCTAGGCGGCGATAATGCCAATCATCGTACCGCTCAACTTCGCAAGGTATAGGTGGGCGAGGTCCTGCAAAGCTCATCTGACCAAGCAAAATGTTGAAAAACTGAGGCAACTCATCCAAGCTGGTGCGCCGAATAAACTTGCCAACGCGAGTGCGGCGTGGGTCATCTTTCATTTTGAAGGTTGCGCCGCCGGTCTGGTTAAAACCCTTCAATTTTGCCAACATCTCGTCCGCATTTACATACATTGAACGAAACTTGAAACAGGTAAACAGTTTGCCGTTCTTACCTACACGAGTCTGGCGGAAAAGCACCGGACCGGGACTATCAAATTTGACGGCAAGCGCCACCATCATCATCGGGATTGCAGAAACCAAGATTGCTATTAAAGACAATATTATGTCCATACTACGCTTGAAAAAATAATTCCAACCGGTTAATTTATTTACATCATAGCTAATCAAGGGAACGCCATTAAGTTCTTGTATGCTCAGAGTGTTAACCTTGAGCGCATATATATCTGGAACTAGAGTAAAGGCGACTTCCATCATACGGCACTGCTGTATTACTTCGTCAATCAGTTCATGTTCACTGCCGGGCAGCGCTACAAAAACCTGTTTAATATCATTTTTGCGGATTAATTCGGTCAGTTTGTTGATAGAACCGAGTAGATTTACTTCACTACGTTTATCACCGCGTTTGCCATAATTAGCACGCAATGTCCACTTGGAGAAGCGTTCTTCATCATCTACATATCCGACAACACGATAACCGGTGGAGGGGCGTTGTACAATCCCATGTATCAGGCGCATCGCCACATCGGTAGTGCCTACCACTAGGGTATTACTAACCCAAATGCCGCGAGACCATAACGCCCGATAGATAGCACGAACACCCAGACGTTCCAGAGATAACAAGATTATGGACAAGACCAGTAGATATACAAACATCAACCGCGAAGGGTCAAACGGACGCATAATATAGAGAGCGACCATCAGAATACCCATCGAGATAAAAGTAGAACTTATAATATTGCCAACCTCATCGAGAAATCCGGCAATGCGCTGCACTCGGTAAAAGCCTCTCAAGTGCAATATAACAAACATACTGAGAGTAAATCCAAGTTGAATGCCTAGATAATCACTTAAAGGAGTCTGGTATGCAGGATAAACGTCACTGCCAAGTTGAAAATAAAAGCGCAGGGCATAGGCATTTACAAAAGCAGCATTTATAAGACACAATTCCAGAACATATCTGCCCAATCGCATCCAACGAGGTTTCTTCAGATTTGCTAAATCTGCAAAAGGCTTATTTAGAGTAATTTCATTCATTTTATCTTCGATTTTATGCAAACCTAAGCTAGGTTTGAAATCAAGGGTTTCGTTCCGTTTTACATAATCCATTAGATTTATTTCCTTCTCTGGCTACACCTAACCATAGACATATTAGCAACACCCAACTTCTCAAATATCCTTTTATGCTGTTTTTCTGTTCTATAGCCAACACTAGAAAGATTAACTTCTTTTATAGAAAAATTGTATATAATTTTCCTAACTATTTGGTGAAACATATAACAAATACAGATTACATAATTGAAAGGCTTCGATAAATTATCGCAGAAAATTTGATTGCAATAGGCTGAGTAATTACTTTAATTATTTCTTAAGTGTGCTATTTACAAAAAAAGTGAGGGCTGAAGATTGTTATGGAAGCGCAAAAACACCGTGAAATCAGGATGGTTAGCTCTTAAAATAGGGGGAGGGCGTAGGATAAAAACTCAGTCAGATTCTATTACCACAAATATTTCGGGATTTCATCCCGGTAACTTTATCAGTCTGGGCGCATCAAGGGTGTTAATAGCTGATTTTGACCTGTATTACTTTCAAGCGGTCAGCACGTAGAGCTATTTTCTCCTGAATCAAGCCCACATACAGCACAATACGCTGCTCATTCCGGTCTATTCGGATTTTACCTGTGATTTCGGCTTCCTCACCGGGCAAGAGAAATTCTTTGCCAAAGCCCCAACGCCAAGGGTAGCGCACCGCTCCCGCACTATTGTTCGCCTCAAAATCCACCCCGATACGCCAGAATCCGGCTTTCTCATCATATTTGCCGTTCTCAATACTGCTATAGACTTCACGAGAGCTATAACTGAAACCGCTATAGGGATATTGCGAACGTACCGGAACTTTGCCGGTATTCTTAACCTTAATATGCAAAGTTACTTCGTTCCCGCTGATTATTTCTTCAGGTCCAATCTCAACCGAGGTGACTGTTACATTCGGCTTGCCGCCGCCCTTTACTTCGAGGGTGCTGCTGCGCCGTGTCACCTGCCCGTAAGCATCAGCCGCTGTAATTGTGTAAGTATAGATACCATCGGGCAGAGGGTCGCCTTTAAGGTCGCGCCCATCAAAAACCAGTTGGTCTTCTTGCGCGGGTTGGTTTTTGATTGTTTTCAGCGTTTTGTTAAAACCACCCTGCCCTGAAATCGAAACCGTCACAGTAGCAGGGCGTGATGTACGCCAATTCAAGGTTGTAACATCATCAAGCGCATCAAAATTGGGACTGATAACTGAGGGGTAGGCAGAAAGATTGCTGATTTCTGGCGCCCCTTCGGTGGAATTGCCGCTCAAACTCAATTGCCCTTGCTCGGAACTGCTTTTATTTCCAGAAGTAGCCAACAACACATAGCGGTAAGTTCCATTGGGCAAAAGGCGACGTTGGGGCAGACCATTCTCTTCCAAATCAAACAACCCGTTAAGGGTAGTGGTATAGCTACCGGGCGGGCGTGTTTCATCCTGACGTATAATGTAACGGGTGTTGCCAGAACCTTCTAATGTGAGGCTAACTTTCGAGGTTTCATTAATCCGGTAGCTCAAATTCACCGCTTTAGGTGCGCCAAGACCATCCACCGCCAACGCAGGGTTATCAAGGGCTATACCGCTGAGCGGCACAGAATCGCCACTAGCGCATGCGGCGAGCGCCAGCAAAATTATAACGCATATTCCCGTTAAAATAAGATAACGCATAAGTGAAAAGCGAAACAAGGGGTGAATCAACCTCCATGCATTGTTTTTACCATACCCGCATGGCAGTTTAGCACAGGCATAGATAGGCTGCAAACCGTTCCAAAAATTGATAATGTATCCTTCTGTAAAGGAATGGAACGTAGCAATTACTTCCAGATTTATCGAAATTATGCCGAACTGGTCAACCAATAGAAAAGAGCGGGGCTGTTAAAGACAAGGGGCATAAACCCCTTGCCTGAAGGAATAACTAATCGTAGCGCAGAGCATCTATGGGGTGGAGTTTTGCGGCGCGGCGTGCCGGGTAAATACCAAAGAATAACCCCACTGCAATTGCAAAACCAACCGCCATAAACATCACCGAGACGTTTACCGCCGTATGGATAAAGGTGACATTCACAACTTCTGAAGCTATTACTCCCAGCACAACCCCGATAAGCCCACCTACAAAGCACAGTGTTATGCTTTCAATAATAAACTGGAGCAAAATATCAAACGGTTTTGCGCCAATGGCTTTGCGGATACCGATTTCGCGGGTACGTTCGGTTACAGTTACCAGCATAATATTCATGATGCCGATACCACCGACAAATAGCGAAATCGAAGCGATTACTATCAGGAAGGTGTTAAGGGTGTTTTGCTGGTCACGCGCTGCCTGTAATTGATCCTGCTGATTAGTGATAGTGAAATCGTCCTGAGTACCCTGTATTTTGTGCAGGTCTCGCATAACTAGTGTGGCTTCCCCGATGAGTTTTTCCACATCATTTGCGCTGTTGGCTTTCAACACAATGCTGTCCACGCGCTTGGCAGTGGTGGTTGCCCCTTGGTTACGTGCGCCAAATAGCTTGGTTTGCGCGGTAGTAATGGGCATGTAAACCTGAGTATCTACCGAACCAAAGCCGGTACCTCCACGCACAGTCATAACTCCCACAACCGTAAAACTGGTACGATTGATACGAACCTGCTTGCCAATCGGATCATCGCCTTGGAAAAGAGTATCAGCAATGCTAGAACCTAATACTACTACCGTGCTATTGCTGCTAACATCAGAGTCGGTAAACCAATCACCGCTGGAAAGGGTCTGGTCGTGTACCGTAGGATAGCTTTGGGTAGTGCCAATAATGCGTCCATTAGCATTTAGTGAACCGAAGACAATTTGCCCACCGTTAGTAAGCTCTGGATCAACTCCGGCAGCTGCGGTCAGGCTAGGGTCAGAAGCAAGAGTAAGGTAATCCTCATAGGATAGAGTTTGGTTAGCAGCGCCGGTAGCAACACCGAGAAAAGATTGGTTGGAAGGGCTAATGGTAATTAGATTAGTACCAGCGCGTTGCACCTGTGCCATCGCATTCTGGATAGTTCCTTCACCGATGCTCTGCAAAGCAATTACCGACCCCACCCCGATGATAATGCCCAACATGGTTAGCATAGAACGCATCTTGTTACTGACCAAATTGTATAGGGACATCCTTATTGATTCAATTATATTCATACTTCTTGCTCGTCACTCGAATAAGGGTTGGTAATTATTTCAATAAAGCCGCAGCAGGCTGGTAAGCCAACTTCTGATTTGTTACCGGTATATCACTCTCGATTACGCCATCTCGGATACGTACAATCCTACGAGTAAAGGCTGCTACATCGGGTTCGTGGGTCACAAACACAATCGTCATGCCCTCGTCATAGTTTAGCTGCTGAAAAATGCTCATAATTTCCACGCTACTCTTGCTATCGAGGTTACCGGTTGGCTCATCTGCCAAAATAATAGAAGGGTCATTTACTAAAGCACGCGCAATCGCCACGCGCTGTTGCTGACCGCCAGATAGTTCTTTAGGCTTATGGTGCATTCTTGTACCCAAGCCAACCGCCTCAAGCGCCGCCTCAGCCCTTTCGCGCCTTTCTATCCGGTTAAATGCGCCGGTATAAAGCATTGGCAATTCCACATTGGCAAGGGCGGAGAGCTTTGGAAGTAGGTTAAAACTCTGAAATACGAAGCCGATTTTCCGGTTTCGCAACTCAGCTAGTTGATTCTCATTCATATCGGCAACCTCTTCTTCGTCAATTTCGTAGCTGCCGCTAGTAGGCTGGTCAAGCGCCCCTAGAATGTTCATCAACGTAGATTTACCGCTACCGCTAGGTCCCATAATGGCGATTAACTCGCCGTCCTGTATGTCGAAGGTAACGCCCCGAAGGGCGTTGACTTCCACATCTCCCATCCAGTAGGTCTTGGTTATGCTATGGATGTTGATCATGCTTAACCACCAGCCCTTCCGCCACCACCGGGTATAGCGCCGCCGCCAGTTCCACCGAACGGATTAGCAGCGTTGTTGGTGTTAGTTCTGGTAGTAACTGTCACAGTTAAAACCACCTTGTCCCCTTCTTTCAGGTCGCCACCAGTTACTTCGGTGGCACTATCACCCTGCAAACCAAGAGTTACGCTCTTTTTGACTGTGCTACCGTTAGTATCCTGTACTTGTACATAGCGATTTACCTTGCCGTCAACAGTTTCTGTCTTGATAGCGCGGGTTGGTACGGATAACACACCGGCTTTAACGTCCAGACAGAAAATAACGCTGGAAGTCATACCGATTTTGGGCTGTATTTGCTGCTGGTTGCCTCCGCCAAAGGAGGGGATGTAGCCACAGAAACCTAACTGGGTGCGTAATTGGGCAGTTTGCGCTTGGAACTGCGCTGCGCCTGCCGCAGCACTCTGACCACCAGTAGTAGTACCGGGAGTTCCGACAGCGCCAGTAACAGTACCAACAGCGTTAGCACCTTGTCCACCTTGCCGTCCGGCAGTACCCTGCCCACCTTGCCGTCCCTGCCCACCAGCAGTAGTTGCGCTGGGAGATTGCGCCACTTCAGGAGTAATTACACCGGGAGATTGCGCCGCGTCAGTAGTAGCTGCCGCACCGGGGCGACCTTGACGTAGATTCTGTTGGATTGCGGCGAGATACTTCTGATACTGGTCAGGATAAGCATCTTGAAGGCTGTTTTTGCCTTGCCCATCCATCGTTACAGTAACGAGGTAGGAAACAACATTGCTTTGAACCACAGCTTTAGGCGATATAAAGGTGACTTTGCCAGTAAAGCTGCGGTTCGCGATTGAGTCGAAGTTGAGAGTAACGCCCATACCCAATTTGATTTTGGCAATGTCTGACTCACCTACGTTCACATCCGCGTGCAATTCCGAAATATCAACAATTTGCGCGGCAGTAGTGCTTGCGCCCACTACCTGACCGACCACTAACGGCAGCGAAGAGATGATGCCATCGAACGGGGCAACAATTAAGGCGTTGGTAAGCTGCGCTTTTGCTTTATCGAAGTTTGCTTGTGCCGAATCTAGCTGCGATTGTGCCACTGCAAGGTCGCTAGAGGTAGTCCCGTTTTTCAGGTTTTGCAAAGTCAATTCCTGAAGCTTGACATTTGAATCGGCAACTTCAATGTCGCTGGCAGTACCGCCGGATGTTAGCTTGGCGAGGTTGGCAAGCGCGGAATCGAGCGAAGCCTGATCCGAAGCAATCGTAGAATCGGTAGGGGTCAACTTGGCAAGGCTGGACTGAGCGTTGTTCAGCGAAGCAGTAGCCTGATCAACGGAAGCGCGGGCAGTGGATATATCGGCAGCGGTTGGACCTGCCTTCACCTTATCCAATTGCACTTTCGCGTCATCTGCGCTGGATTGGGCGTTACGTATTCCGGCATCATAGTTTACTTTTGCATCATTCAATGCCACGTCCGCCTTGTTGTACGCACCCTGAGCATCCTGCAAGGTACGTTGGGCAGTGGTTTCTTTAGTAATATCAGCATCTTTTACGCCAGATTTGATCGTACCATCTGGGTTGTGGTTATTATTATAGATAGAACTGTAGCTATCTTGTGCGGTTTTCAAGGCATTTAATGATTGGTCACGGGAAACTTGGGCATTTACTACCGAAGCGTAAAGGTTACTTTTGGTTTTGTCCAAACTAGAGACAGCCTGATCGTATTTTACTTGTGCCGCCGAAATTGTAGCTGCATCGGGACCAGCCAGCAAAGTATCCAGCTTTGCTTGAGCCGAACTCAGGTTTGCTTGTGCTGAGCTAACCGATGCTTGCGCCGCTGCTTTGTCATAATCGCTACCGCCCTGTTTATCCAACGCCAAGCGTGCTTTAGCCGATTCAACTTGGGCTTGTGCGCTCTTAATATCGGTAGGAAGGGCGTTGCCGCTACGGGTTTTTTGCGCCGAAATCTGAGCCTGTTTTAACTGCTCTTGCGCTTTCTGCAAATCAATATCGGTAGCGCCAACTTTAAGTTTATCGTAATTTGCTTTAGCTGAATTGAGGCTTGCCTGTGCGGTAGTAACCGCTGTTTGTAAATCCCTATCATCAATTTTGGCTAGTACATCGCCTTTTTTGACAGTATCGCCCTGTTTTAGCAACACTTGTGTAACGGTTCCGCCAGCGCCAAAGGTTAACGTAAGGTCGGCTTTAGCTTGAACCTGCCCGGTGGAAGTCACAGAAAGCCCTACGATTGAACTCGCACTTACAGTGGAAGTTTGAGCGGGAATAGCATTAGAATTTTGGGAGTTATTAAACCAGATGAAATAGGAGGCTGCACCCGCACCTGCCAGCACAACCATTGCTACTAGCCAAGGCAATACTTTACGTTGTTTGCGTTTGGAAACAGGCTTACCCAACCGAGAAATTTTCTTTGATGCTGGCACACCACTATCCGCACCGGATGTTGCAAGTTCGCCGGGGCGTTTAATATCGGCGTTGGTGGCAGCTTTTTTGCCTCCCTTAGACGCTTCTACTTTTGAAGCTCTTGTTTCGGGTACAATACCCTTTTCCTCATCCATTAATAAGATCTCCTCGAAATTACCAGAAATACTAAGGCTTTCGCTTCATGCAAGAGGTCTAAGCCCCTTGATTATATCTCAGAATCGTTTTACTGCTCCAGCCGAAAGTTCTAAAATATAAAAAGCAGTTATTACTTACCACTGTAAATGATAGCAAGACTATGTTAAAAAATGACATAAATTTACAAAGCATTTGCAAAGGATAAAATAAACAAATCGCAAAAAATCAATGAAAAAAGGCTGGAATTAATTTACTCAGCCTAAAGCGCTAATCTATTATCAGGAAAGCATAATCTACTTCTTGGCGCGATATAGGTTGGTAACCCAACCGCTAATCCAATCGTTTTCCACCAACCAATCGAGCGTATGGGGCAAGATATTTATCTCCCCGGCAGGGTACTCCATTTGGTTCACTTGCAAAAGCTTCTCCAGTTCGCTATCTTCGGTTAGCTGAAAAAAAACGGCGGGGCGGTTGGTAAAAAGGAAGCGCCAAATAGAATCTTTTGAGGTCTCTTGTTTTGTAATTGCCAAATAACAATTTGCGAAACCTACGCTTTTCTTATGCCAAAGGGGGCGTTCGCTCAACTGTATGTACCAAGCAGGCACATACATATCGCTGGTGTGGCGTACTGCTCTGTCACCCCTTACACTGCGTTCAAACTCTCGAACTATACCGGAGATATTAGTTTCAAGATTTTGGCGTAAGGAGGTTGCTTCTTCAAACAATCGGTGGGACAAGCGCAGGTGTTTTTGCAGGAATCTTTCCGAGATGTCGCAAAGCTCCTGCATACTGCGTAAACCCACTTCCAAATGCTCTATTTCGGCATCTCTGGTTTGGATAAAAGCGGTAATATGTTCTCTTATCTTTTGCAACCGTTCGACTTTTAGCTCTTCCAGCCGCGCAAGAATCAGATTATGCTTGCGCTGTAACTCTGCTATGGCTGCCGCAACTTCACCCTGAACACGCTGTGTTTCCTCATCATTCTGACTGATGAGCGCTTCGAGTTGGGATAATTCCGCTTCAAGTTCGCTCAACCGTTCCTGAGTTCGTGCAATTGACCCGGCTAAACCGCCTAGTTCGTCCAACTCACGCTGCAAGCCAGCCGCAAGGTTATAAAGGTTCTGGAAAGTGGCGGGACGCGACATTTCCGGGCTATGCGGAGCCATCACTAGGCTACTATGCAAACTGCTCAGGGCGGTTTCAAGCCCTTCTAGGTGGCGTTGTGCATCGGCAAGTTGGTTGTTATAAGCGGATGCGCCCAATTCCCGAATCGCTACTTCCAGACCACACCATTGCAGATTAAGCCGCTCCAATTCCTTATTGAAATCGAGATAGACCGATATAGCTTCGCCAACTTCTCCGGCTATAGCCAGTAACTGCCCGCTATTGCGAAAATTACTCAGGTTGCTAAGCCATTGACTGGATTGCCATTTGGTACCGCTTCCAATCTGCTGACGCAACCGCCCCAACTCATCGAGCGGCTCAAAGCGCAGACGGGCGTAACGGTTTAGCGCATCATTCACATCGCTAGTCGCCAATCGCGCATCGGCTCTTAACTGAGTCAGTAAGCGCAGAACTTCTTCGCTTTCCTGTACCAACGGTGGCACACCGTAATCGCTGCGGAAGTGCAGTGTAGTAGGTAAGTTATAACTACGCTCGGTTAAGTCAGTCAGCAATTGTTTGAGATTTTCAAAGCGCGTATTGGTAGAGTTATCCAATTGAACGCGCTGGTCGTTCAGATGCTTTAGCTCAGCTTGTAGTACGCGCTGCTCGTCCAGTCTTTCCTCTAACCCATTGCCTAGCTCTTGATGTTGCCGTTCGAGGGTTGCGAGTATGCCATCTCTATTGGCTTCCAGCAATTCAGTCTGCGTGGTATAGAAACGCTGCACCTGTGAACGGTAAAAAGCCGATTCAGCATCCAGACGTTGTACCGCCGGGCGCACCTCCACTTCCATCGCAGACTCTACTTTGGCAAAGCCTTCGCGGGCTGCCACAGTTACCAGTTCGCAGCGTGAAAACAAACTCTGGTTAAATAATTTCTCGCGTTCGGAATGGTCGTACCAACGATTGATTTCGGTTGCTACAAGCTCAAGATTACCCTCAACTTTGGCGGCTATCTGGTTATGGATAGTGGCAATACCTTCCTGACCAAGCGCGAGTGCATCATCTAGGCTCGAATAATCTTCAACCTCGTGTGTCAATAATTCCAGAGGTTCAATCTCTCCGACTTGCGGAGGCACAGGCATTGTCTGCTGCGAAATTTCGGCAATATCTTTGTCATCAAGCGATTGCAACCAAAGGTTATCCAAAACCAGCGTTTTATCAGCTTGGATGTAGGGCGTAGTTGCTGCCATGCTTGCGGTAGATTTCAAGGGGGCAATCAGATGGCTAAGCTCGTTAAGGGTACGTTTTTTGCGTCCGGTTTCTTCCTCATCCTCCGGTTTTATTTTTGTGCCTAGCTCATCACTATCTCGATATAGCGCAAAGAAATTATCGCGCAATCCGGGGAAATCCGGCACAGGTACCGTAGGGTCAACCCAAACCGAACCGCCGCTATCCAGTTGGATGCTTACAAAACGCCGATAGAAGCGCCCGAACGATACAACTCGCGGCAAAGTGAACCAAGCGTAAGCAAGAGCAAGCAGCAATAGCACGAAAGTAAGTGCTGCACCGATTAAGAACAAATTAGAGACGCTGTTTTTAGTTAGTAAACCTAACAAACCGGCAATTAAAAATAGAGGGGTTAGGGCAGCGAAAAGGTAAATAAACCAGCGGCGTGGCTCCCACCAACTTCGGCGATGGCTATCATATTCGGCATACAATATGGCAGCGTCAAGTTGCGGCTCATCATGGAAATTATCAGAGCCATCAATCAAACCACGAAAGGAGGTGGCATCAGGTAGCACTTGCGTAGCATTTTCTGAGGCAAGTTTATTGACGTTGCCTTGCAATGTCGGGTTGTTACCGTTTGGCACGTTAGCACAAACCGGAATTTCTTCACTTCCAGCGTTAGATAACGCAAAAGCCTCGCGACGAGTTATTTCAGGCTCAGAGGGGGTCATAGCCAATTATCTCTCCAGTGTAGCCAGCTCAGCCAGCATTTTTTCCAATTCAACGTCACTGAGTATGGTGAGAATAGTCCCCTGCGCCGGACGCATACCATCCTGATACGAACTAGGAGCGCGTGCCAGCCTGAATGTCCCATCGGAAGCGTGTGACAGATAGAAAAGCTGACTGGATAGGTCTGCCAAGCGTCCGCTATGCCCCAATTTTACCGGAATACGTGTATCTACTTCCCCGTTTTGGACAAATAGACTGTGCATATCCAGTTTTAAATAATCTTTTTCACTACCCTGCAACGAAATGCTTTTAACCGCAACCAACGATTGGGCTTCAAAAGTACCGTTTAGTTTGAAATCCCCTTGGCACACAACGGGTCCCTGCACTTTTACCAGTCCGGTGATAACGATTTCTTCGCCCGATACTGTGCCTTCAACCCGACAGCCATCTGCTATTTGCAGGCTACCGCCCGAAATTAAATGACCTTCCACCACGCAATTTGCGCCAACCGATACACTTTTTATGCCTATTACGTTCCCTTTTATTCGAATATCCCCGGTTAGCCTGACATGCTCTCCCAATACCGGAGCGTTAATTTGAGCGGGTCCTTCCAAAGTTATGGTTTTTTCGAGTTCTTGCTTACTGGTAGGATACCAAACTTTAGCAATTTGGGCTTGGATATTTTCCGAAACAAAGGGGTTAAAATTGAAGTGTAAGAGACCCAAATCGAAACCGGGGTCGGTTTCTGCCACAAACTTTTGGAAGGCAGACTCAAATTCAGCCAGATTATTCTCGAAATCAGGCTGTGAAGAATCAGATTTAGGCGAAGAGCTTCCGCCATGTCTAGGCGAATAATAGCTCATAGTAATTTTTTTGATTACCTTTTTAAAATGAAGGGATTTGACGTTTTGCACTGAGTCCTAGCTGTTATTATCGCTTGTCAGGTTGCGCCTTGTCAAGGTTTTATGCAACTATTCGGCACTTTTTGTGATAATTTATCAGTTTTAGGGCTTTAATTTCACATGTATAGAGCAGCGCCCAGAAAAAGATGGCGAACGGCAGCGGTTACGGTAAATTCAAGTAGGCTGAACAGAAAAACCGCCACCAAAGTAGGCAGTAAGTCCCAAGAATCGCGATACAGATTTTCGCGCCGTGCCAATACCACATAAATGAGCAAATTAAAAACGCACATCATCCAAAGACCGCCTAGCACTGTTAGCGTAGCCAGCGGCAAAAACAGCCAATCCCAGCCCGACATTACCAACACCATCAGCGTTGCGCCTACCAGCAGTAACACGCCGAGTTCAGCCCATTTTTGGAATGGGGCTATTTTCCACGGGAATCTCCAGATTGCGTAATTGTAAAGGGGATAAATAAGCCCTGCCAGCCCGATACCGCTCAAAGTGCCGGTCAATAATCTAAACCAATTTTGGGGCTGGTAGGGGTGAAACCATCCAAAATCGTAGAAAGTGGCGTTAAGCCCATCCAGCAACATTGCCAACACCAACAACGCCAACAGCAGATTTATGCCACGCTTGGAGAGCTTTCCGGCGCGGGTGCGTCCGATAAACCATAGAAATATCCAAGTGAGCAGGAAACCACAGAAAATGCCGACCATGCGGGCTTCTACCGGCAATTTTTGGTTGCCAAGATAATAGGTATGGGCGGGACGTTGGGCGCAAGAGCCGCTGCAAATCAGCAAATATTTTTCACTGATGCTGCCGGGCGTAAATACCAGCAATGCGACCAGTATCAGGGCAACCGCTCCCGCCAGCAATGAAGGTTTTAGGCGAGAGCGGACAAGTTCTACCCCAGTAGGCGGTTTATCCAACATCTACAAATATTTATTGACCAATAAACCTAACTTCGCAATCGAGGAAGCGGGAATTTTGCTGCGGTCGGTCATAATGGCATTTTCAAGGGCGTTGTCACAGCCACAACCCGCTTGGATTAGTTCTGCGATTTTTGGAATAGCCAAGCGGATGATTTGCTTAGCGCGTCCCACGTTCTGCGTCAGGTTATTAATCACCATCTCAATTGTTACGCTCTCTTCGCCTTCATGCCAGCAATCGTAATCGGTGGAACAAGCTACAACCGCATAATGGATTTCGGCTTCACGAGCGAGTTTTGCTTCCGGCAAAGCAGTCATACCGATAATGTCGCAATCCATTTTGCGATAGAAATTGCTCTCGGCACGGCTGGAAAAAAGAGGTCCTTCCATACAAACGTAAGTGCCTTTGTTATAAACCTTACGCGCTCCGGTTTGGGAAGCCGCTTCGTACAGGATGTCTCTAAGCGTATTGCAAAAGGGGTCAGCAAAAGTAACGTGCGCTACGATACCCAAATTGTCGCCAAAATAGGTGCGAGGTCGCAGGCTGGTGCGGTCAAAAATTTGATCGGGAATAACAAGGTCAAGCGGAGCAATTTCCTCACGCAATGACCCTACCGCGCTGATAGAAATTATCCATTCCACGCCTAGCATTTTGAAGGCATAGATATTGGCGCGAACCGGGAGGTCGGTGGGGTTAAAGCGGTGTCCCTTGCCATGACGAGGCAAGAAAGCCACTCTTTGACCTTCAAGCGTGCCAACCGTAATTGCATCACTTGGTTTACCCCAAGGTGTATCAGGATAGAACTCTTCAATGTCCTCTAAACCTTCGATTTGGTACAGACCACTACCGCCGATAACGCCGATCTTTGCTTCCACGCTGCCGACTCCTTCCTGTTTCTAGGATTCTTTCGTTTCTGAGGGTTGATTTTGTTTTTCTTCTTGCTCTATGGCATGCAGAATACGTTGGATTTTATCGCCATGTTCTATGCCACCATCAAACTCGAAATGAAGTTCCGGGACATACTTCATTTGCAAATGGCGGAATAGTTCGCGCCGTAGATAACCGCTCGCGCCTTTTAATGCTTTGAATGTATCTTTTCTGGATTCTTCGTTTCCCATAACGCTAAAAAATAGTTTAGCGTGTTTAAGGTCGGGACTTACCTCTGCGCGGGTAATGGTAACGAAGCTCAGCCGCGGATCGCGCAAATCGCGCTGAATCAGCGTACTGACTATTTCTTTTATCATTTCCGCTACTTGTTCTGTTCTTCTTGACATTGCTCTTTTTTTTGTAGCTCAGGCTATATTTCACTAAAATTAAATTATGTTTCAATTATAGCACACTCAAGTTAATCCTATCGAATTGGTAGGAATTGTATTGACTAAGCTACAGCCTATAGGTATAATTAAGCTTGACACAATCGTGGTATTTTACCCAACAACAATGTTGTACCAAAAGGCATGATTAAAATATAGAACCCGATTGGGTTCTGTTTATTATATATATTTAAGCTAACTGAACAACACAAATTTGTTTTTAAGATTTGGGAGGTCTCTAGAGATGATAACCTTAACCGATTCGGCGACAGATCAATTGAAAAAGATTATTGAAGAAGAAAACGATTCGACGCTTGGTTTGCGCGTGTTTGTAGCAGGCGGCGGTTGCAGTGGCTTCCAGTATCAGATGGTGCTGGAAAACGAAACCCGCGATGGAGATGAAATCACCGAACTCAACGGGGTTAAGTTGTATGTTGACGCTTTCAGCCAAAAATATATTGAGGGCGCTGAAATTGATTTCGTCAATAGCCTGATGGGCGGAGGTTTTACCGTACACAATCCGAATGCAGTTTCAAGCTGTGGTTGCGGTAGCTCTTTTGACACCGCTGATGGAGCCGGCAAAGCCAGTTCTCGCTCTTGCGCCTCCTGCAATTAGTCTCAATTGCGCGGGTGAATTATCGGAATAAAAGGGGCGGTATAAGCCGCTCTTTTTTTATTCGGTAATATTCGCTTCAAAGATAGCTTCTCAGTATTCTGCTACGGAAGCAACCTCGATGGTATTATCAAATATTGGTTTTTCAGCAGTGCTTGGTTTTTGGATAAAATTTATTAAAATATAGGGTTGTGAAAGGGGCTATTTGGCGTAGTTTGCACAAAAAATGGGCAGTACAGGACTCGAACCTGTGACATCCACGGTGTAAGCGTGGCGCTCTACCAACTGAGCTAACTGCCCGAAACAACGGCTAATAATATACCAGAAAAAACAGACCTTGGCAAATCGTTTTAGGTACTAATTTACCTCTTTGTGATTATACTAGGTCTGCTTAATTTCAGCTTACGCAAAAAGTAATATTTACTGCTTAGATACCAGAAACCATCACCGAAACTGTACGCTTAAGTGGGCGATCTAGTTCTACTAGGAAAATGCTCTGCCAACGTCCTATATCCATTTGCCCTTCCACCACTGGAATAGTTTCGCTAGTGGATAACGCTAAATGTTGACAGTGCGAATGACCGTTAGGAGATTCCCCCGGATTCATATTATGAGTACGAATGCTGAAATCATTGTGACGATAGTAATCTTCAGGCGGAAAGAGCTTGGAAAGTCGCTGGCACATATCAATCAATAGCAGCGGCTCGTTTTCATTTATGACGATGGAAGCAGTGGTATGCTTTGAATAAACCGTAACAGTACCCATTCGGATGCCGGACTCGGCAACTACACGGCGTACAGCTTCGGTTATATCCGTGAAATTTGGAATATCTATCTGAGTTTCAATACTCAGTTGGACTGAATGGCAACGATAGTTTCCGCTTTGAGTTACCGCAGCGTTTGTATTGGTATTCTTGGATTCATTTGATACGGCATGATAACCGTCTAACGTACCCAAACCGTTAGTCACAACAGAGTTCTGATTTTCAACTACAATATCAGGCTGAAAGGGCATCTATTACCTCCATAATTCACTTATAAACTTACAATAGCCAATTGTAGCTAGAAAAATCGAAGTCGGCAATAATTAAAGTTGCTAAATAAGCTATATGCTACTATTTATTCTCGAAATCAAATCATTTACTAATTTTTGTTCGGGATTTTTAGCATTTAGAGTGAGGATAGAGCTAATAAAGTCCACTATCAGGGAATTTGTTTTTGGTTGAGCTTTCGCAAGGCTTCATCAATTGCGCTGCATTCGACGCAATCAGAGCCGGGCAGGTGAGGGTCACTATGGTGGGCGCGTACCAGCGCAGTAATCGCAGCAGGGTCGCCTAATTCGCCTAGCGCAGTGGCAACAGCAGCTTTAACAAGGCTGTTCTCATCTTTAAGAACCGCAATAAGGGCTTGAACGGCGCGACGATCTCCCATTTTGCCAAGTGCCTCGGCGCTATATTGCCTAACCAGATAATCATCTGACTTATTTTTCAGGTTCAAACTGTCTAGCAAGAGTTTGAAAGCGGTTTCGGAGTTAAAACGGGAAAGAGCAGCCGCAGCTTCTACCCTTACCATCGGTTCAGAATCTTTCAAAGCTTTTGTAAGAGCAGGAAGTGCCGTAACATCCCCGCATTTTCCTAGACAGCCTACCAAACTAATTTTTACCCCCCGATCGGTCTCTTTATCCAGTAGAGCCAAAATTGCCGAGCTTTCCGGTTTACCCGCGGTAGAAATTAATGCGCGAGCGGCGGTACGGCGGGTAACTCCCGGATAATCGCCCTCTAAAATTTCCAGCAATCCGCGAATGTTACCTTGCGCTTCAAGCTCAGTAATCATCTGGGCATAATCGCGCAGAGGACGAGTGGGTGGTCTGAACTCTGGAAACTCCCAATCCCCACTCATGCTTTGACACTCCGGTTCCACCAACCTAGAACTTTCGCCCATGTAGTTTCGGAAGCCAATTCATGCAGAGCGTTAGCTACATGGGGTTGTCCGGGTTGTCCTTGCAAGTCGATAAAGAATACGTAATCCCATGCTTTTTGCTTGCTTGGACGGCTCTCGATTCGCACCAAATTAATATTGTAACGCATAAAAATATCGGTGACTGCGTGCAAAGTTCCGACCTTATCTTTTATTGAAAGCATAATAGCGGTAATTGGCACACCCTCACTGCTATTATTAAGTACGGGCATGGGCCAGCGTGGACGGTGCTTGTATATAACGAAAAAGCGAGTTTGATTGAAATCTGCATCCTGAAGGTCTGAGGCAAGCACATTCAGGTTGTAAGCTTCGGCGCAGAGAATCGGGGCTATTGCTGCGGCATCAGCTCTACCCGCTACTAGTTCGGCAGAACGTGAGGTACTGGTTTCCTCTACAATTTCAACCTCTGGTAGGTTATTCTGTAACCAACCTCGCGCTTGCCCTAGCGCCTGTGGGTGGCTAAGCACCACTTTAATTTCATTGAAACTTTTAGGACCGTTCTGCGCTACCATCAAATGGCTACGTATCGGTAGCATGATTTCGGCGCAAATCATTATTTCATCCAAATCAGCCCGCCCGAACATGTCCAGCGTATAGGTAACACCACCCTCCAACGCATTTTCTACAGGCACAACTCCGTAATCAAGCTGTGAATTTTCAACCGCTAAAAAAACATCGGCGATAGTCCGCATTGGAATCAACTCAGCTTCACCGCCGAATTGTTTCAAAGCGGCTTCATTAGTATAAGTAGCGGCAGGTCCTAAATAACCAACTTTCATGGAATATAATCGCTTTTCCTTATCAAGGACAAATTATTGAATCACTAAGGGTATGATAGCTACTTTCTGCTGGCTGTCAAGAAAGAACCAACTTTGGAATTACACATATTTAAAAGAGAAGAGGAAAAGGTAAGAAAAAGCCGGCTTTGCATGATAAAAAAGAAGCGACTAAACCGACCCTTTATCCTTCTCTCCCTTATGATATAATCCGATTAAGACAAAGGGCTTAACCCCTTCCTGAAGCGAAAACCCGATTTATAACAAAACAGGCAGGAAAAATGACCGCTATTCATCCATACCTGAAAAATGACCGCTACGCCCAATATTTAAATATAGAGTTGCTTGAAGCTGCCAATGGCAGAGCTAAAGCTACTATGCTAATAGAGCCACACCACCTGAACAGTCATGGCACAGCACATGGGGGCGCAATCTTCTCGCTAGCAGACGCAGTTCTCGCCGCCGCTTCCAATTCGCATGGCGTTGTCGCAGTCGCCATCAACGCGAATATATCATATCTCAAAGCGGTTACTTCCGGTACGCTCACCGCCATTGCGGAGGAAGTTTCACTCAATGCTTCGTTGGGAGTGTACGACATCCGCGTTACAGCCGATAGCGGCGAGTTAATCGCTACCTTTCAGGGGATGGTTTATCGCAAGAAAGGGCGCACCATTGAAAGCGGTGGCGATTAGATTTACATGTTCTAACGGGCAATGCGCGAGTAAACATTAAACACGCGCTCGGTCACATGCTCCCAAGTGAAATTTTCCGCCACATATTGCCGCCCTGCCTTGCCCATTTGGGCTGCTAACGCTGAGTTGCACAGCACCTTGTACAACTTTTCCGCCAAATCAGCCGGATTCTGGGGAGTATAGTGAAACCCTGTCTCGCCATCTTTCACTACTTCAATGAAGCCCCCAAAACAGCTGGCAACCAACGGACGTTCGCACGCCGCCGCCTCGCACAACGCAATTCCAAAGGTTTCATTGGCAAAACTCGTACCGACCACCACCTCACTGATAGCGTAATATGCGGGCAATGCTTGATTCGGCGCTAATCCAAGCCACTCTATCCGATTACCGACCCCCAATTTTTTCGCCAGCTTTTCGAGTTCAGGGCGATATTCGCCATCACCCGCCACCAGCAATTTCACTTCCAAGCCCTGCTTTGCCAGCAAAGGTAACGCCTCAATTAGATATTGCAAGCCTTTCCAGCGCACCAATCGCCCCACCCACATGATAATTTTTTCGCCGGGTTCAGCGTAACGGGCGCATAACTCAGGGTCAGGTTCACGCGGGGAAAAGAGCTTAACGTCAATGCCGTTATAAATCACTTCCGGCATCAGCCCAAAATGCTCCTGAATTGTTTCGGCGTTGTAGTGGCTGCACGAAACCGCCCCATCCAACTTTTTGCTGAAAAAGCGGTCGAGCGGGAAAAAATCCTTGCCGTGACACCCAAAAAGAACTTTGCTGCCGCGCAGCAAGCGTATCAATTTAGCAACAGGCAAATCATAGGGCTTCTGGATATGCAAAATATCGTAGTTCTCGCGCCAGAGCAGAGGCAAAGTGGCAACCGCGAAAGAAAGCCGCTCTAACAGCTTGGTCAAACCGTACTGCGTCCTAAGAATCGGAACACGCCGCATCGCTTCCCGGCTGATAAAAGGTCGAGTGATAATTCGCACACGCTCACCGGAGACAGGGGGAGTGAAACCGGGAGAACTCTTCCCGCCGATTATGTCAACCTGCAAATCGGGATATTGCAAGGACAGATGCCGCGCCAGTTCCCATACAAAACTCTCCACCCCGCCCGTTTTGGTAGTGGTAGTGACATTATAAAGCGCAATTTTCACCGCTTGACCACCATCAATTGGTAAGTACCTTTGTAGAAATAGCGATACAGCAGATAGACCGGACGCAATAACCCGCTCTTTTTGAACAAGCCCTTTACCCCGCTATAAGTACGGGTGGCAAGTTCCAGTTCGCCCAGTTCGCGTATCCCGGTAAAGCCGTGTCGCGCTGTCAGGCTGGAAAGTTGGTCGTAGCGGTAATAGTGCATTTCATTCAAGGTCTGACGATCGCCAAAACGAGAATTATCTTTATCGCGCCGCAGCAATTTCATAGCAGATTCGGCAAAACAGCGCGGCAGCCAGTTCACAAAGCGCACATGATAATGCGGGTCGCTGAAAGCAAAGCGATTGATAGCGGTGATAAAGCACACCCCGCCCGGTTTCAGGCAGCGCGATATTTCGGAGAGTAGTTTCTCCGGGTTCTGCACATGCTCAAGCACATCGAGGCACACGATATGGTCAAAATGAGCGTTGGGAAAGGGTAGCGCCTCGCCTGCCCCGTTTACTGGGCTAAAGCTCAGGTTGTAGCGCATACCACGCAAGCGAGTGATACGGCAGTAAGCGCGGTTATAGTCGTAGGGCTGCACCTGCGCCCCTTCCAACGCCAGCGCGGTACTGAATCCGCCCATTCCGCAGCCTAAATCCAGTATTTTCTTGCCGCGCAAATCATCTTTCAAAGTTGCTAAGCGCAGAAACAGGCGCAGGGTATCCAGATTTCGCGCTTGCTTTTTCTCCTGCCAGATACGACCCTCGCGCCACTTGGCGAAATCGGGTCGCCACTTCATATGCGTAAGCCAAGGTTCTATTTCAGCTTCAAGTTGTTGGCTAATTTCTTTATCGGTCGGGGTAATGGTCAAAACACCGCTCTCCTATATATAAAAGCTCACAAAAGGACTTTTTTCAAAATCTAACCAGCAACGCTACCACTAAAATAATTAGAATCAGAATAACCACAGAAATTAGCGTAATTATTAGCGGGTTTATCGGCGGGTTTTTCTTTAGTGAGGCTGTAGCCTGAGAAAAAGAGGCTGCCAAATCGGCAACAGGTTGCGTCATATTAATCGCTGCCCCTGAAACCCGCTTGGATTCTTCAGCTTGCAACCATTGGCGGGCAGCGGGCAAATCTGGATTATCCGGATTCAAACGCTCGGCACGCCGGATAAAGCTTTTAGATGCAAGAATGTCAGGGGAAGTGAATGCTATCCAAAGCATCAGATGTGTATCGGCAGGATATTTCTTGTGCAGTTGGTTAAGGACTACGTAGGCAGTCTCTTTCATGCCGGATTGCGCCATCGAAACTGCCTCATTAAAATTTTGCGAGTCTTCTGGGGTCATAATTTTCTCATGGCTGATTACTCAAATCCTGAAATTGATCGGGTTCTTCCAGCAAAACCCCTCGTATATACAGGGTTACACCGGGACGGATATAGTTGTTTACTGCCCCTCTGACTCTGGTTTTTTTGCCCGATAACGCTTTCAAGGTGTTAATATCAAACTTGCCCAAATCTTTTGCAAGTATCACCGCTTCAATACCGATTTCAAAGCCCGAATAATAGGTCAATACCAGCCCCACCTCCGGCAAATACGGAATACCGCCGGATTTTTGAGGAGTGGTATTAACGCCAAGCAATAGCCCTTCAATACAGCTATAGGTGTTGTACTCCAGCTTATTGAAGCCAGCCACGCTTGCCACATTGATACATTCAAGCTCGGTGAAAGGCTGCGACACAGGCGTAGGCGCAATGGTTAACGGTGCTTTGGTAGTGTAGGGCGCAGACGTGACAACCC
>Ga0194047_10000099_pt1 | contig 59803 bp, 49 predicted proteins | sample JunL225m_MetaG_2_FD_160070 | JGI IMG/M metagenome (GOLD analysis project Ga0194047, IMG submission 160070) | Anoxic zone freshwater microbial communities from boreal shield lake in IISD Experimental Lakes Area, Ontario, Canada - Jun2016-L221-5m | ecosystem: Environmental > Aquatic > Freshwater... | reverse complement strand
GGAATAGCATTTTTGTGATCTAAAAGAATTTCTAAAACATATTCTAATACAGTTTCGCAAATATTGGTTTCTGCTGTATTATTAGATAAAACTTTGAAATCTTGTGCATAGATACTTAAATTCAATAATTGCATAGCAACTATCAATAAAATGAACTTCGTAATATATGAATTAGACCTTTTCACAAATAATAAAGCGCAATTTATAGATTCATTGATTAAATTAGATGTTAAATATATTTCATTTCAAGAAAATATAAATGTTTGCATTTTTTTATTGAATTTCCATATATAATTACATTAATAATTAAAATACATGAATCAACCATTTGCCCGACGCAATTTTGTTAAATCATTATTATTTGCCCCGGTTATTAGTAAAGTAGATTTTACTAATAACAAAGCTAACCCCAATCCAATTAAGCTAAAACCTAGTTTAAATGCGTATTCATTTAATGATCCATTAAAGGCTAAAACAATGGATTTAATGGATGTATTAGATTTCTGTTCCAAACATGAATTTGAAGGGGTCGATTTAACAGGGTATTATTTTCCTAATTATCCTAGTGTGCCATCTGATGAATACATTTTTAAATTAAAACACAGGGCGCATCAATTAGGATTATCTATTAGTGGCACCGGTATTAAAAATGATTTTACCAATCCAGATGCTTCTAAACGTAAAGAAGATATTCAATTAATTAAAAATTGGATTGAAGTAGCTGCCAAATTGGGTGCACCTGTTATTCGGATTTTCTCTGGTGTGATGAATCCAAAAGGGTATACCTGGGATGAAATTGCCCAATGGATGGCAAAAGATATTCAAGAATGTGTTGAATATGGCCAAAAACATGGTGTTATTGTTGCCATTCAAAACCATAATGATTTTATTCAAACTGGAGATGATGTTGTGAAACTGATAAAACTAGTTAATATGGAATGGTTTGGATTAATTCTTGATATTGGCAGTTTCCATCAAGGAGATCCTTACGCACAAATATTACAAACCATACCTTATGCTGTTAATTGGCAGATCAAGGAAAAAATGTATGAAAATGGCATAGAGGTTAAAACAGATTTAAAAAGAATATTCCAAATCATTAAAGCATCAACTTATAGAGGATTTATTCCAGTTGAAACACTTGGTCAGGGTGATCCTGCAAAAAAAGTAGCTATTTTTATTCAAGAAGTTATCAAAGCATTAAAATAACAAACAATGATTCAATCAAATTATACGAAACTAGCAAGCATGATTTTTGCTATTTCTATTTCAGTTGCAAGTGTAGGCCAAAATCAAGTAGATATTTCAAAACAGGTAATTGCTATTTTAAAAGATAGAGTGATTAAAGCAGCAGATTCTAGTATTTTATTAAGTCCTATAACAGTTACTGCCAATAAAACAGATAGGTCAGCAGGAGGCATCCATGATTTTTATTCTGATGGCGATTATTGGTGGCCGAATCCGGCAGATGTAAATGGACCCTATATTCAAAAGGATGGTCAATCTAATCCTAATAATTTTAATGCACACAGACTAGCCATGATTCGCTTTAGTCAAATTGTAGGTGATTTGGCTAGCGCTTATGCAATATCGCACGAAGAACGCTATGTAAAAGCCGCAATGGTGCATTTAAAGGCCTGGTTTATTAACGATAGTACTTATATGAATCCTTCTTTACTGTATGCACAAGCAATTAAAGGAAAAGTTACAGGAAGAAGTACTGGATTAATTGATATGATACAATTAACAGAAGTTGCACAGGGTATTCGAATAATGGAAAATGCTAAGTCTGTAAACCAAGAAGAATTGAAAAAAATTAAATATTGGTTCACGCAATATTTAAACTGGGTAACCACACATCCTTATGGTGTTGAAGAAAGAGAAGCCAAGAACAACCATGGTACTTGTTGGATATTACAAGTGGCTATTTTTGCTAAACTAACTGGAGACCAAGCCTTATTAGATTATTGTAGCAATCGGGTTAAAACAGTTATCTATCCTAACCAATTGGCGCAAGATGGTAGTTTGCCTTTAGAATTAAAAAGAACCAAACCTTATGGCTATTCTTTATTTGATTTAGACGCCTTAACTGCTGTTGCAAAAATATTATCTACTAAATCAGACAACCTTTTTACTTACACATTACCAGATGGTAGAAACTTAATTAAAACCATTGAGTATTTAGTGCCGTTTGTAATGGATAAATCTACTTGGACTTTACCTAAAGACGTAATGTATTGGGACGAATGGCCAGTAGCGCAACCATTTTTATTTTTTGCTGCGCAACAATATAACGACAAAAAATATTTTACTACTTGGGAAAGATTAGAACATTTTCCAACCAATGGAGAAGTACTAAGAAACCTACCAATTCGTAATCCGATTTTATGGTTGAATAAATAGCATCAAACAATTGGTATATGATAATAAAAAAATAGGCTGTATCGAAATGATACAGCCTATTTTTTTATTAGTATGTTTTTAAACTATTTCTTATCTGAACTTAATTTTCCTAATGGTCTTTTCTTAGCAAAATCAACCAAGATTGGAGCTGCTACAAAGATAGAAGAATAAGTACCAGTGATCACTCCAACTAACATTGCAAAAGCAAAACCACGTGTTACTTCTCCACCAAAGATGAATAGAATAAGAATGGTTAAGAATACAGTAAGTGAAGTCATGATGGTTCTGCTTAATGTTTCGTTAATCGCTCTATTAATGATGGTTGCATTATCTACACCTTTCATCAATTTACTGTCTTCACGAATACGATCGTAAACAATTACCGTATCATTCATTGAGAATCCAATTACAGTTAATACCGCTGCAATAAAATACTGATCTATCTCTAATGGGAAAGGAACAATATTCTTTAAGAAACTAAATACAATCAATGTAACAAATACATCGTGCAACAATGATACAATTGTACCCAAAGAATAACGCCAGTCACGGAAACGAATAAAGATGTACAAACAAATAATAATCATACCAAATATTACCGCTTTAGCCGCACCTGATTTGAGGTCGTCTGAAATAGTAGGTAATACAGTTTGTGAACTTTGTTTGTATTTATTTTCGAACTCAGAGAAACTAACCGTTTCAGGAATGAATTTCTTTAATCCTTTGTACAACATGCTTTCTACTAAAGAATCAACATTGTTGCCGCTTTCTTTTATTTTGTAAGCTGTGGTAATATTAATTTGATTGCTAGTACTAATTGTTTTGGTAATAACATCTTCACCAAAAGTAGTTTTTAAAGCAGATCTAATTTCTTCTTCGTTAACTGGTTTGTCGAAACGAATAGTGTAACTACGTCCACCAGCAAATTCAACACCTTGTTTAAATCCGTTAAAGAAAGAAGCGATACCTAGTGTTAAAACGATAGCCGAAATAACATAAGCAACTTTTCTATATTCAATAAATTTAAAAGAAGCGTGTTTGAAAATTCTTTTAGAAATACCAGTAAAATATTCAAAGTGGCGATTCTTTTTCATGTACCAGTCTGTGATTAATCTTGAAACCAAAATTCCACAGAACAAAGACAATAGAATACCAATAATTTGAGTAGTTGCAAAACCAAGTACCGGACCTAATCCAAAATAAGCAAGAATTAAGGCAGTAAGTAAGGTGGTAACGTGCGCATCTAATACTGGAGATAAAGAACGTTGGTAACCATCGGTAACTGCATTTTGATAGCTTTTGCCTTTGGTTAACTCTTCTTTAATTCTTTCAAAAATAATTACGTTAGTATCTACCGCTAAACCAATGGTTAATACTAAACCTGCAATACCAGGAGCAGTTAGTGTAAATCCTAAAGCACTTAAAATTCCTATTGTAAATAATAAGTTTAATACTAATGCAAAGTTAGCAACCCATCCACCTGTATTGAAATACAATAACATTAAGGAGAAGATAACAATGAATGATATTAAGAAAGACAAACCACCACCTTTAATAGATTCTTTACCAAGTGTTGGACCTACTTGTTGTTCGGCAACAATTCTTGCAGGAGCAGTTAGTTTACCACTTGTTAATAATTCAGAAAGGTCTTGTGCTTCTTTTAAAGTATAACTTCCGCTAATTTGAGAATTACCTGTAGTGATAGGGTCATTAACATTAGGAGCAGAGTAAACAAAATTATCTAATACAATTGCAATTGGTTTGTCTACGTTACGAGTAGTCATTTTGGCCCAAATATTTGCGCCAATTTTATCCATATTCATTTTAATAGCAATACGGCCTCTCTCGTCATAATCTTGACCTGCATTCGTAATATGATCGCCTTCTAATTCAGCTTGACCATTGTCTAATGTTTTAATGGCATACAACATTAAAATGTCATTTGCTTTAGGATCTGCAGCATCCATTTTACCATACATGAATACTAAATTTGAAGGGAACTTGTTTTTAACAATATCCATTCTTAAGTAGTCGTTCAATGCACCAGTATCTTTTGTTTGTATGTAACCAATATTTGATTGGAAAATAGTTTTTCCACCTTTTCCTTGATATGGTTGTGTAAATTGAATTAAACGAACCATTGGTGCTTCGTTCAATTTTGCTTTAGAAGTATCTTTTTTAGCAACTATTGCTTTATTAGAATCTTTACCAATAGTAGATAGGGTAGCAGCTTTGCTAGTATCAGTTTTTTTAGCAGTAGTAGTTGCTACTGGTGTAACAGCTGCTTTTTTTACTGTATCGATATTTGCTTTAGTACCATTTAAATATTCTTGTACTGCTTTATCTGCAGCAACAATACCACTTTGAAGATCCTTACTTTCTAAAGTGTACATTTCAAAGAATTGCAAGTTGGCAGTAGCTTGTAAGTATTTACGAACTCTTTCTTTGTCATTAATACCAGCCAATTCAATGTTGATAATGCTTTTAGCAGGATCTGGATTGATATTTGGAGAAGAAACGCCAAATTGGTCAATACGTGTACGTAAAATTCTGTAAGTATTATTAAATGCAGCGGTTGCTTGTTCTCTTAAATAAGTAATTACGGCATCATCAGTAGCATCAAATTTTACTTTTCCATTACTTCTTGTAGCAAAAAGTGGAGCAAGTTTTGCATTAGGAGCTGCAATTGAATATTCTTCTTTAAATAAAGAAATTAAATCTGCACCACTATTAGCCTTTCTTTCTACCGCTTTATCTAAAGCTTTAACGAAACTAGGATCTTTGGTATAATTAGCTAATGAACGAATTAATTCATTCAAGCCAACTTCCATTGTTACGCTCATTCCGCCTTGTAAATCAAGACCCAACAAGAGTTCCTTTTCTTTAGCACTTCTGTACGTAGTTAATCCAAAAGCAAGTTTTGAATCTTTTGTACTGTCTAATAAACGTTGCAAACGTTCTTTTTTTAGTTCTTTCAAACTATCTGCATAAACAGATTGCTGTTCTTTACTATTGGGGTATAACTGCTCTGGGCTAGCGAATTTCTTCAGCCAAGATTCAGCTTTAACATCCATTTCAGCTTCATGGTTTCTTACAAACCAAGTAAATGATAATTGATACACACAGATCAAAATCAGAGCAATCGCAAAGAAGCGCACTAAACCTTTCAGTTGCATATTAGTAACGGTTTACATTATTTTTTCGAGGGGCAAAGATAGGGGAATGATAATGAATTATTGATACCCAACACTAGTTTGGTTTTAATAAGAATTTCTTTCTATTAAAAATGGCAAAAAATCACTGAATTCAACCCTTTTACACCTGAATTATAAAATTTATTTATAATATATAGGATGTTATTATTGAACGTCAACTAAACTTACATCAAAAAATAAAGGGGTATTTGATGGAATACTTGCACCTGCACCAGCACATCCATAAGCCAAAGATGAAGGGATTACCAGTTTAATTCGTCCACCTTTTTTAATTAATGGCAGACCTATTTTCCAGCCATCAATTAAAGCATTCAATGTCCAACCGGTTAAAGTAGCATTGGTTTGAGAATCGAAAACAGTTCCATTAAACAATTTTCCACTGTAAGTAATAAACACTTTTGAAGTAAGAGTAGGCGCCATTCCGGTTCCTGGAGTAATTACTTCATATAGCATTCCAGAACTATGTTCGGTATAATTAATAGCATTTGCAGTACAATAAGCAACCAAAGCAGCTTTTTCAGACGCAGCAGTAGCAGGTTGACAACCTGTATCTTTTTTTCCACAAGAAAGGAATCCAAAAACCATCAAAACCCCAACGAATAACATTTTTTTCATGTACATAGATTTAATATAAAGACGCAATTTATAGGTCAATGGCTGCATTTGCCTGATTTTTTTTAAGTCGAGACAATTTAGCATTGATTTGCAAATATCGTTGTTCATTGTTTTCCCATTGGTAATTTCTATATATAAATGCCATGAAAATAGAAATTCCCATTATGGAAATAAGAAATAAAATAGGAGAGAATTGTGTATTTGCCTGCATATTGGCTCTTTCATACCAGCCTAAATATATCACCAATAAAATACCAGTGCCAATGGCAAATCCAATAGATAAACCAATTAATAAAGGCTTGATAGATGTTTTATATCCAGTTCTTATTTTGGACCAATAGTTTAAAAACGCTTCTTCAGATGTAGTTAACATAAAATCAAAATTAAGCATCTATACATTACATAAAAAATCCCGATACAATTGTACCGGGATTTTTTTGAATATGCTTGAATAGACTAGTAACCCATTCCGCCCATATCAGGAGCGCCACCGTGACCACCAGCCGCAGCTTCAGGTTTTGGTCTGTCTGCAATTACACACTCTGTTGTTAACAACATTGCTGCAATTGATGCTGCATTTTCTAATGCAACACGTGTTACTTTAGTAGGATCAATTACACCTGCTTTAAACAAGTTCTCGTAAACTTCTGTACGAGCATTGAATCCATAATCGCCTTTTCCTTCTTTGATTTTTTGAACAACAATAGAACCTTCAATACCGCTATTGATAACAATTTGGCGTAATGGTTCTTCAATTGCTCTTTTGATGATTTGTATACCTGTAGTTTCATCTTGGTTAGAACCTTTCATTTTTTCCAATGATTCAACAGCACGGATATAAGCAACACCACCACCTGGTACAATGCCTTCTTCAACAGCAGCACGAGTTGCGTGTAAAGCATCGTCTACACGATCTTTCTTTTCTTTCATTTCAACTTCTGTAGCAGCACCTACATATAATACTGCAACACCACCACTTAATTTAGCCAAACGCTCTTGTAATTTTTCGCGATCATAATCAGAAGTGGTATTTTCAACCTGTGCTTTGATTTGATTAACACGAGAAACGATATCGGCTTTTTTGCCTTTACCACCAACTACAGTTGTGTTGTCTTTATCAATAGTAATAGAAGCCGCTTGACCTAAATAAGAAAGGTCTGCATTCTCTAATTTGAATCCTTGCTCTTCGCTAATAACAGTACCAGCAGTTAAGATAGCAATATCGGTAAGCATTTCTTTACGACGATCACCAAAGCCAGGAGCTTTAACAGCTGCTACTTTTAAAGTACCACGTAATTTGTTAACTACCAATGTAGCCAATGCTTCACCTTCTAAATCTTCAGCAATGATTACTAAAGGACGACCACTTTGAGCAACTTTCTCCAAAATATGAAGAATGTCTTTCATTGCGCTGATCTTCTTGTCGTAAATTAAGATGTATGGATTTTGTAATTCAACTTCCATTTTTTCGCTATTTGTAACGAAATATGGAGAGATATATCCACGATCAAATTGCATACCTTCTACAACGTCTACAGTTGTATCGGTTCCTTTTGCTTCTTCAACAGTAATAACACCTTCTTTACCAACTTTAGCCATAGCCATAGCAATTAATTTGCCAATTTCGCTATCACTGTTTGCTGATATAGTTGCTACTTGTTCAATTTTTTTAGAATCGTTACCAACTGCTTGAGATTGTGAGCGTAAGCTTTCAATAACTTTAGCAACTGCTTTGTCGATACCACGTTTTAAATCCATAGGATTTGCACCAGCAGCAACGTTTTTCAAACCTTCGCTAATAATTGCTTGAGCCAAAACAGTAGCAGTAGTTGTACCATCACCAGCAATATCTGCTGTTTTTGAAGCAACTTCTTTTACCATTTGAGCACCCATGTTCTCAATAGCATCTTCTAATTCTATTTCTTTTGCAACAGTAACACCATCTTTAGTTACTTGAGGTGCACCGAATTTTTTTTCAATAACCACGTTTCGACCTTTTGGTCCTAGGGTTACTTTAACTGCGTTGGCTAAAGTGTCAACGCCTTTTTTCATTTTGTTTCTTGCTTCGATATCGAAGAAAATTTGTTTAGCCATTTATACTGATTTTGTAATGTTAGAAAAAGAAATTGTTATTTAAATTATTCAAGTCAATGAAGACGTTGAATTCATTTAATTAAACAATCGCTAGAATATCACTTTCTCTCATGATCAACAAATCTTGACCTTCAATAGTGATTTCTGTACCGGCGTATTTGCCATACAATACATTGTCGCCAACTTTAACAGTGATTGGTTCATCTTTCTTACCTGTACCCACAGCAACAATAGAACCACGTTGTGGTTTTTCTTTTGCAGTATCTGGGATGATGATTCCGCCTGCAGTTTTCTCTTCAGCAGCGGCAGGCTTAACGATTACTCGGTCATGTAGCGGAGTAACGTGCAATTTTTTAGCCATACGTTATTGTTTTTTATTTGATTGAGTTAATAATATGTTTCAACTATGTCGATTATTATGCCAGTCAAGCGTTATAGGTCATATTTTCAGAAAACAGACTCAAACAGAAAGGGTAGATAGCAAACTATGTCAGAAACTTTACAAATATAGGGGTGGATTTGTATAGAACTGTGCCAAAATTGCATAAGGTATTTTTGTGCTGCTCGATTTATTTGATACCTTCGCGCCTTCCAAATAAGTTCTTATAGATGATTAGTAGAAGAAATATACGTGTTAAGGTAATGCAGTTGCTCTACATGATAGAGACGGCGGAAACGCCAAATGTGTTTAAAAACCCAGTTAGTCAGTTACAAAAACATTTAGATCAAACAACCGAATTGTTTGTTTATTTAGTCTATTTCATTACAGAAGTGGCTCGTTTTGCTGAAACAAGTTCTAGACAGAGAGCAGCCAAGAATTTACCTTCAGATGCAGATTTGAATGTTAATACTAAAATTTCAGGTAATGAATTACTATGGCAAATCATAGAATCTAATACTTTTATTAAAGCCCTAGAAATATTAAAGCCTTCCCTTAAAATTGATAAAGAATTGGTTAAAAAGATCTACCAAGACCTTACTTTAACCGAAAAATACCAAGAATATATAACCGCACAAAGCCGGGATACATTAAAAGAAAGAGAGATCATGAAACTGATTTTCACTACTTTAATGTTACCTAATGAAGATTTTATTACACATATTGAAGAGTTGTTTTCTAACTGGGACGACGATGCTGAAATGATGGATCAATTGGTGCTCAATTATCTTCAAAAACCAGCGACATTTAATTTACAAGAATTAGTAGGTGCAGAAAAATGGGACTTTGCCAGAACCTTACTAACTACTGCGATTGAAAAAAAGGAATATACCGCTGAATTGATAAAACCAAAATTGAAAAACTGGGATTCAGAAAGGATTGCTTTGATTGATATGATTCTAATGCGTTTAGGTGTTTGTGAATTATTGTATTTTGAAACCATTCCAACTAAAGTTACCATCAACGAATACATTGATTTGGCTAAGGATTATAGTACTGCACAAAGTGGTCAATTTGTAAATGGTATTTTAGACAGTATTCATAAAGAGTTTATTGAAAACGGGGATATTCATAAAATCAATTTTAAAAATAAAACCCAAGCTTAAAATGAAAAAACTAGCTATAGTATTATCATTAGGCATTATTGCATGCATTGGATGTAATACAAATCCAACAGTTAAACTAGGTTTAGACAAAGTATTAGACACTAGTAAATTCACTCAAATACATTGGGTAGATACATTAGCAAATTTGGGAAAGTTAACCATGGGAGAAACCAAAACTGCTAGTTTTCAAATTAAAAATATTGGCAATAAGCCTTTATTTATAACCAATGTGGCAGCAGGTTGTGGCTGTACAGTACCAGATTATACCAAAGGCGCAATTGCACCAGGGGGCACTGGTATTGTTACTGGATCTTTTGATAGTAAAAAGTCTCATCCGGGTGAATTCCATAAAAGCATTTTTGTTACAACCAATTCTGCTAACGGCATTAACCAAACACTAGTATTTACAGGAATCATTGTAGGCGATAAAAATACAAAAGAAGAACCTGTAACACCAGTTAAACCTATTTCAAAAAATTAGTTTTATTTTAGTACTCTAATTATCAATAATTAAAAAATACAAGATGTTTTATTTGAATGCAGTTTTATTAGCAGGTAACCCACAACAAGGTGGTGGCGGTATGGTTCAACTAGTTTTAATGGGTGGTATCATCCTAGTTTTCTGGTTGTTTATGATTAGGCCTCAAGCAAAAAAAGCAAAAGAGCAAAAGACATTCATTGACAACTTACAAAAAGGCGACAAAGTAGTTACGATAGCTGGAATTCATGGTACTGTAAACAAAGTAAATGAAGACAATACTTTACAATTAGAAGTTAGTCCTGGTAGTTATTTAAAGATTGAAAAGTCTTCCATTAGCATGGAATGGACTGTTACTTTGAACAAACCAGCCGCTTAAAAATAAATAATTGCTAATTATATCAGCTAAATCCGAAATTCGAGTAATTGAATTTCGGATTTTTTATGCTTAAGATAGGATTAACAGGAGGAATTGGTAGTGGTAAAACAACCGTTTCCCAAATATTTAAAATATTGGGGGTGCCTGTATTTGATGCAGATACGGCAGCAAAAGAAGCCATGGAACACAATCCTGTACTAAAAGAAAAACTAATTAATACATTTGGCGCTGCCGTTTTTGTTGAGCATAAACTAAACCGCAAATACTTAGCTGATATTGTTTTCAATAATGCGCATCAGTTAGATGTTCTAAATACTTTAGTTCACCCAATAACAATTGCAGCTGCAGCTGATTGGTTTGCAACACAAAATAGCCCATATGTTATAAAAGAAGCGGCACTTATTTTTGAAGCTGGTGCTGGCGTAGGTTTAGATTATATAATTGGCGTATTTGCACCAGCAGCATTAAGGATAAAAAGAGTAATGGATCGAGACCATTTAAGTAGAGAAGATGTGCTATCAAGAATGAATCGGCAAATAGATGATCAATTAAAAATGAAGTTGTGTGATTTTGTTATTCAAAATAATAACCAAGCATTGTTAACCAAACAAGTATTGGAATTACACGAAAAGTTTTTAAAACTTTCTAATACAAATTCTTAAGGTATTCAGGCATTCAATTTCAATTTTCAAATCAATTAATTTGAAAATTATAGGATGCATTTATTAGTGGATATGCTACAAAAAAATAGCCGCAGTAAATAAGCAATTAGTTATTAAACACTTATTTACTGCGGCTATTATATATTATTGTACTAGCTTAATTTAGCCAAAGCTTCAGAAATTCTAGCCCAAGCTTTTTCAATATTTTGCATATTATTTGCAAACGAGAAACGAACACAATTTGGTTCACCAAAAGCATCTCCCATTACAGAAGAAACATGCGCTGTGTTTAACAAATACATACTAAAATCAGCTGCATTTTTTATTGTTTCTGTTCCATTAGATTTGCCATAATAATAACTAACATCAGGGAATACATAGAATGCGCCTTGTGGTGCAAAACATTTAAAACCAGGAATAGCATTTACTAATTCTAATGTTTTTGTTCTTCTTCTTGTAAACTCTTCTGTCATTTCAATAGAAGGTTTTAAATCTCCTACTAATGCTGCTACACCTGCTTTTTGAGTGATAGAGCATGTGCCACTTGTTAATTGACCCTGAAGCTTTTCGCATGCTTTTGCAATAGTGGTATTAGCAGCTATATAGCCTAAACGCCAACCGGTCATAGCAAAACCTTTACTCAATCCATTAATTACAACAACACGGTCTTTTAAATCTGCAAATTGTGCAATGCTCTCGTGTTTACCATTAAAATTTATGTACTCATAAATTTCGTCTGATAAAATAGTGATTTGAGGATGTTTGCGAAATACTTCTGCCAATCCTTCTAATTCAGATTTAGTATACACTGCACCTGAGGGATTGCAAGGAGAGGAGAATAGGAACACTTTAGATTTAGGCGTTATTGCCGCTTCTAATTCTGCAGGAGTTGTTTTGAATTCATTTTCAACAGAGGTTCTAATTTCTACTACTTTACCTCTTGCTATTTTTACTAATTCAGAATAAGTTACCCAATATGGTGTTGGAATAATTACTTCATCATTATCATCTACAAGCGCCAAAATTGCATTGGCCAAACTTTGTTTTGCACCTGTTGAGGTTACAATGTTTTCAGGTAAATAATCGAGGTTATTATCGCGTTTTAATTTTGTACATACCGCTTCTCTAAGGTCTAAAAATCCTGATACTGGTGTATAATGGCTCCAGTTATCATTGATTGCTTTAATTGCTGCGTCTTTAATATGTTGAGGTGTATCAAAATCTGGCTCACCTAAGCTTAAATCAATTACATCAATCCCTTGGGCTCTTAATTCACGACCCAATTTGGCCATTTTTAAAGTTTCTGGTTCACTAAAACGATTCAATAAAGAAGAAATTTCCATGTTATTATATTATTTTTTAACCTGTTTAAATAGATGACAAAGTTCGTAAAAACAATCCAAAAATGTTCAATAAAAGCAGTTGAAATAGATAATGTTTATAAATAATAGCAGTTAGTATAATTATCTTCAAAAAATCGCTAGTAACTAAGTGCAAATTTGGTCAAATTGGGTGGGTATTTTCTTTTACGTGCTTGTTCATACTTTAAAATTACTTCGCCAAGGTGCTGCATAAAAGGGTACCCAACTGTGTCATAATCATACTTATCGTCGTTATAAATACCATCACTATTACAGGAAATAGTAGCACTCAACATAAATTCTACCTTATGCTCAAAGTCTACTATGTATGCTATATCAGTTAAAAAGCCATAAGCATCGCCTACTTTATTAAAAATGCGAATGTTTTTGGGTAAATCTCCTTTTTTAGAACCATACAATAAAAACTTACAATAGGCATCATAATAGGAAGCACTATCGTAATATGGATGACTACTCTCTCGTGGAAAAGCACTCATAAAATGTTGTACAAATGCTTGGTCTGAATCTGTAAGCTTAAACCTGTTTTTTACAGCAACTGATTCAGGAAAATAGACTGATTGTAAAATATGGTGTTGGTCTTGTAAATAGATGCTGTTTTTGTCGGAAAAATCAAAAGGTTCATTAATTAAATTTTCTCCTTTATAATATCCTTTACCTAGTTGAACTGTATGTTTCTGAAACTGTGCTTTACTATAAACACCTGGCTGTTGATATATGATTTTACCTGTTGTGTCGTAAAAAGTTATTGGATTGGTTGCACGATTTTGATCGGCACTTAAATAAACATTCAATCGATGCCTAATCATTGCATCTGGATATCCTTTTTCAGTTAATTTTTTTTGAATGTATTCTTGTCCTAAAAATTCATAGAGTCTATTAAACGCGTCATTGTCACTAACTAAAAATATTTGTTTGATATAATTTTCAATACTAGCAATACCACTTGCTGCATTGGGTTGTGTGTATACAAATGTTTGACCAGGATACACACTATCTGTAACCATAATAGAAGACTTCGTTAATTTGGGTATGGCTAATTCATTCAGCTTTTCTAATGCCAAAAAAGCGATTGGCATTTTTACGGTACTCGCTGGATAAAAATATTGATTGTTGTGTAGGTTAAATTGGTATTCTTTAAAGCTTGGGTTATTGTGTTTGTCTCTATTTATTTGCGTATAAATAATTTGCACATTGAAACTATCTCTCTTATTTAAAATATCCTGAAAATAAGCAGGATATTGTTTTAATAAAGATTCAATGAAATTAGAATCAATACTATTTTTATTGCTTGATTGACTATTGCCAATAAAGCCAATTAATAAGCACAGACACACTAAATAATGCTTTATCATACTCAAATATATTAACTGCCTTCATAATTAAATAATATGTTTTTAAAGCTTTATTTAAGCTTAAATTTGAGTAACAATTTTGTTGTCATGCCACATGAATCCATTTCGGTCTTTGATATGTTTAAAATTGGCGTGGGACCTTCTAGTTCCCATACCTTAGGCCCTTGGCGTGCAGCGTTAAAACTCTTGGAAGGTTTCAAAACGCATAACCAACTTAATACAATTAGTAATATCACTGTTTTACTGTATGGATCTTTGGCAAAAACCGGAAAAGGACATGGAACAGATACAGCTATTTTATTAGGACTAATGGGTAAGGATCCTGTTACTATTGGTATTGACTCAATAGTCAATACCATTCAAACGATTAAAAAATCTAATAAACTCTGCTTACACAATAGCCATACCATTGATTTTAACCCTAGTGAACAAATTCAGTTTTTAACCACTGAATCATTGCCGTTTCACCCGAATGCCGTTTCTTTTTTAGTAAAACTTAAAACAGGCGATTCTGTTTGTGAAACCTTTTATTCTATTGGAGGAGGCTTTATAGTTAAGGAACAAGAAATCAACCAAAAGAAACCACAAATAGACCTGCCATTTCCTATTAATACTGCTGCTGATTTATTGCATTGGTGTATGCAAGGTTTAAGTATTAGTGAAGTTGTTTTAGAAAATGAATCTGCTTGGCGCCAAGAATCACAAACCAAAGATGGCGTGTTAAATATATGGAACACCATGAAAGATTGTATCTATCGTGGTTGTCATACACAAGGAGAATTACCAGGTGGTTTACATGTAAGAAGAAGGGCTTTTGACTTAAATAAAAAACTAATAAAAAATCAATCGTACCATGATTTTGATAGTTGGTTATTGTGCATTAAAAATGGCGGACATGATTTTAATTATATTTTAGATTGGGTAAGTTGTTTTGCATTAGCAGTTAACGAAGAAAATGCTTCATTTGGCAGGGTAGTAACAGCCCCTACAAATGGTGCAGCTGGTGTGATACCTGCAGTTTTATTATATTTTATAGCATTCTGTAACGGCAATACCCCAGAACAAATCATTCGATTTTTATTAACGGCTTCTGAAGTGGGAAGCATCTTTAAAAAAGGCGCTACAATATCTGCAGCGATGGGTGGATGTCAGGCTGAAATTGGCGTATCATCTGCAATGGCTGCAGCTGCATTAACCGAATTAATGGGAGGTTCTCAAAGACAAAGTTTAATGGCTGCAGAAATTGCTATGGAACACCATCTAGGACTCACTTGCGACCCAATTGGTGGCTTAGTACAAGTGCCATGTATTGAAAGAAATACAATGGGTGCCATCAAAGCAATTACTGCATCGCAATTGGCATTACAGAGTTCACCTGATTTTGCAAAAGTTAGTTTAGACAAAGTAATAAAAACCATGTGGGAAACTGCTTTGGATATGAATAGCAAATACAAAGAAACCTCCGATGGTGGATTGGCTATTAATATTCCAATTAGTTTACCTGAGTGTTAATTGATTAAAATTAAACAGCTTCAAACGTACTCATATCAACCGTAGAATAATCTCGTATTTCATTGTACAAAGTTCCTCTTTCAATTGGTTGACGATTTACTTGTTTAATTAAGTTAACCAAGTCGGCCGTACTCATTGCAGGAGATTGCTCTTCGCTACCAGCCATTGAATAAATTTTTGTAGTATCATCAATGGTTCCGTCAATATCATTCACACCAAAACTCAGGGTTAATTGAGCATTTAAACGACCTAGCATTGGCCAATAAGCTTTAATATGTGGGAAATTATCTAGGTACAAACGAGATACCGCATACATCTTCATGTCTTCAATAATAGAGGACTCCTGAACAAAGCTCATATCATTGTCTTTGTTTCGAAATTTTAATGGGATAAAAGTATTAAAACCACCTGTTAGATCTTGTAGTTGACGTAATCTTTCCATATGATCTATTCGGTGCCAATATTTTTCTATATGTCCGTAAAGTAAAGTGGCATTACTATGCATTCCTAATTCATGAGCGGCTTTATGTATCGATAACCAACCGTCAGCATCTACTTTATCATTACAAATTTTGGCACGAATTTCGGGATGAAAAATTTCTGCACCGCCGCCTGGCAATGAATCTAAACCCGCTCCATGCGCCAGTTGCATACCTTCTTCGGTACTTAATTTGGCTTTGCGAAACATATAATCTAATTCAACTGGTGTGAATGCTTTAATATGTAATTCAGGACGATGTGCTTTAATGGTACTTAATAATTCTAAAAAGAATGCCATATTCATTTTAGGATGTACACCTCCAACAATATGTACTTCAGTAACAGCTTTTCCATCATAGCTTTTAACAATATGCATCATTTGTTCGATGCTTAATTCCCAACCTTCTTCTTTATGTGCATATGATTTTGAATAGGCACAGAACTGACAACTAAATACACAAAGATTGGTAGGTTCTATATGAAAATTTCTATTGAAATAGGTTTTATTGCCGTGCTTTTGTTCTCTTACCCAATTGGCTAATGCACCTAAATAGGAGAGTGATCCTTTTTCAAATAGTAATACACCTTCATCAAAACTAATACGTTGATGACTTAGAATTTTTTCACCAATTGATTGTAGTTGAATATCTTTTGCAGCTGCTACCAAAGCAGTTATACCTGTTTGTGTTTGCATCATAACCCGAAGAATTTCCACAAAATTAAATCAAAAAAACTTGCAACTACTGCAATTTATTTGAGTTAATAAGAAATAGATCAATGAATGAACCAATCACTTAAACAGACATTAAAATACCTGCAATACTAGCCGATAAATAAGAGGCCAAAGTGCCACATAGCAATGCTTTTAATCCTAGTTTGGCTAAGTCGGCACGTCTTGACGGGGCTAGTTCTCCAATACCACCAATTTGCATACCAACACTGCTAAAATTGGCAAATCCACAAATGGCAATACTTACTATTAATAAACCTTTTTCAGAAACAATTGGAACTGTTTTGCTTGTAAGGTTATTGAAGGCTACAAATTCGTTAATGGTTAATTTTTGACCAAGTAATGTTGCAGCATTTGCAACGTCTACTGTTGGAACACCCATTGCCCAAGTCATTGGGTAAAATAATTTACTAAAGATGGTATCTAAAGTAAGTCCGGTATAAATTTTTCCAAATCCATAATTGATAAATGCAATTAATGCAATAAAACCAATTAACATAGCAATTACGTTAATCGATATTTTCATACCATCACTAGCACCATGTGATATTGCATCAATAATATTACTATAAGGGCTTTTAACTTCTAATTTTACTTTTCCCATAGTTTGAGATTCTTCTGTTTCTGGGAAAACAATTTTTGATATAACCAATGCGCCTGGTGCAGCCATTAAACTAGCGGTTAATAAATATTCTGCTTTAGCACCCATATTGGCGTATACAATTAAAATACCACCTGCAATACAAGCCAAACTTCCACTCATACTAGCCAATAATTCACTTTTAGTCATGGAGGTTAAATAAGGACGAATCATTACTTGTGCTTCCACTTGTCCTACAAAGGCACTAGCCACATTACTTAAAGCTTCTGCACCACTTACACGCATGATAAAATTCATGGCTTTTGCTATGATAGAAACAATAATTTGCATAACGCCAAAATGATATAAAATAGCTACTAATACACAAACCAATATAATAGTTGCAGTTACACTAAATGCAAATACAAATCCTCCTTGACCAAAATTTTGCATACCAGTAGGCGCATTTACCATTATTCCGCCATAAACAAAAGCCACACCTTCTCTTGCAAATTTTTCAATCTTTTCCATTCCGTGTCCAAGCTTTTGAAAAAACCAAGTTACAGGAGGAACTTTTAATACTAGAACAGCAATTAACACTTGTAAAAGCATACCGCTAAATACCAACCTTAAATTGATACGTTTTTTGTTGTTCGAAAACAAAAAAGCTATCATAAGTATTAAAATAATTCCTAATATACCGTGGAAGCGTTCCATAAGCAAAAAATTAGCTATTTGAATAAGTTTGAAAGATAATAAAATAATAGTCACTAATTAGTACTTAAATAAAAAAGAGGCTTCAAATTGAAGCCTCTCTAAATAAATTTAAATGAATGAACTATAAATGAGATTGAATTTTTTTATCCAAAACACTTTTAGGAACAGCACCAATTTGTTTGTCAACGATTTGGCCTCCTTTAATAAATAATATTGCAGGAATAGAAGTGATACCATAATTCACACTCAAATTAGGGTTATGGTCTACATTTACTTTACCTACATTGATTTTTCCATCATATTCTTTTGACAAATCTTCAATAACTGGTCCGATTGCTCTGCAAGGTCCACACCATTCTGCCCAAAAATCTACTACAGTTAATTTATCACTGTCAAGCACATTACTCTGAAAATTTGCGTCTGTTAATTCTAAAACCATTTTTATGTTTTTAAATGTTTATTTATTAATAAAGTATATCAAATATATATCCAAAGATGCATTTGTGCTGTTTTGACTTTTCCACCTATGTGACTAATGCCTTTATTGACGTTTTTACTGACACTGGGGCAGAATGTCATTTAACCTAAAATGCTATTGGCCTGTACTTACTAAACCCACATTAATTTCAAAATCTGGATTATTTAATAAATAGTCGGCCATTTCTTCGTTCATCATAAAACTCCTTTCTAAGCTATACAAACTCAGCTTAAGGTTCTCTTTTGGTTCATAAATATTAAACCGTAAAGTTGTTTTTCCTGGGTATTGTTTAAGGTTTTTATCAACAAAATCCACTAATTCAGCGGTAACTCCCACAGGATGAATACTAATGTCAATAGACCTAGTTAAACTTTGTTTAACAGTTTCCAGTAATGACATACTTGTTATTTTGAATTCAAATTCTGTTGGTCGATTGTATTTTGGTCTGAAATAACCATTGCACAATATATTCTGGCCTTTTTCTAGATAGTTTTGGAATTTGACATAGTCTTCACTCCATAATAAGAACTCCGTTTTTCCAGTAAAGTCTTCAATTGAAAATGAACCAAAATTTTTACCCGTTTTAGTAACGCGGTGCTGTACATCAATTACCAATCCTGCTACTCGTAAACTTCTCCCAGGATTTGATTGTTCTAAAATGGTATTTTTTATTTCATTGAAATCATTGATTTTGGTTATGCCATAATATTTTAATTCAAATTTAAAATGGTCGAGTGGGTGCCCACTCATAAACATGCCTGTTACTTCTTTTTCGTAATCGAGTAATTCTTTTAATGTCCATGGTTCACAGGTGGCAATTTTTGGATGTGGCACTTCCATTGCAGCAGATAAATTGCCAAAAAGGGTATTAGTGGTTCCAATACTATGAGCTTGTTTGGCTTGACCGTAATTAATTATTTTTTCTAATCCAGTTAGTTTTTCTCCGTCTGTTATATTAAAATATTGTGCGCGGTGAAAATTGGTGAAACAATCGAAACCACCAGAATAGGCCAAGCATTCCAACGATTTTTTATTAACGCTTTTTTGAACTACACGTGCTATAAAATCATAAATATCTTTATACCATCCGTTCTTTTCTCTTTCAGCAATTATATTTTCTACTGCAGCTTCACCTACACCTTTAATACCACCCATGCCAAAACGAATTTCTCCTTTTTGGTTTACAGCAAATCCTTTCAGAGATTCATTAATATCGGGCCCAAGAACTTTTATTCCCATGCGTTTACATTCCTCCATGAAAAAAGTAATCTTTTCAATACCTCCAGCATGGTTCAATACTGCCGACATATATTCTCCTGGATAATGCGCTTTTAAATAAGCTGTTTGATAAGCAACAAAAGCATAACAAGTGGAATGCGATTTATTAAATGCGTATTGCGCAAATGACTCCCAGTCTGTCCAAATTTTTTCTAAACTTGTTGCTAAATGTCCTTTGGCAGTGGCTCCATCAATAAATTTTCCCTTCATTTTATCGAGGGTTTTTCTATCTTTTTTACCCATTGCCTTTCTTAACACATCGGCATCTCCTTTACTGAATCCGCCAATTTTTTGAGACAACAACATTACCTGTTCTTGATAAACTGTAATGCCGTATGTATCTGCTAAGTATTCTTCCATATCGGCTAAATCGTAGGTAATGGCTTCTTTGCCATGTTTACGATCTATGAAATTTGGAATATATGCAATAGGGCCTGGTCTATACAAGGCGTTCATGGCAATTAAATCTGCAAATTTATCTGGCTTTAATTCACGCAGGTATTTTTGCATACCAATACTTTCAAATTGAAATGTTGCATTGGTTTCGCCTCGTTGGTATAATAAATATGTTTTTTCGTCGTCTAATGGTATGGTATCTAAATCAATTGTAACACCATGATTTTGTTTAATTAATTCAAGCGCTGTTTTTAAAATTGATAAGGTTTTTAATCCTAAAAAGTCCATCTTAATTACGCCAGCTTCTTCAATTGTACTTCCTTCAATTTGTGTAACCCATAATGGAGAATCTTTTGATATGGCAACAGGAATTAAATCGGTTAAATCTCTTGGTGCAATAATAATTCCAGCGGCATGTATACCTGTATTTCTAACAGATCCTTCAAGCCTTTCTGCTTCTTTTAATACCTGTGCACGTATATCAGTGCCTTTGTAAATTTCTCTAAGCTTTTTTACATTGTCTATATCTTCTTGTTGATAACCTTCTTTTTCTTCTAAGGATTTTTCGTGTGTTTTTTCGGCTTCCTTAGTGGTGATAGGTGCGTGTAAAACGCGTCTTAATTCTGTCCCTGGTTTATCGGGTACTAATTTGGCTAATAAATTACTTTCAGACAATGGAAGGTCTAACACACGAGCAACATCTTTGATGCTCATTTTAGCAGCCATTGTGCCGTAAGTAATAATTTGAGCTACCTGATTTTTGCCGTATTTATCAACCACATAATCAATAACACGTTGACGACCTTCATCGTCAAAATCCGTGTCTATATCGGGCATGCTCTTACGGTCTGGGTTTAAAAACCTTTCAAATAGTAAATTGTATTTGATAGGGTCAATATTGGTTATGCCAATACAATAGGCTACCACACTTCCTGCAGCAGAACCTCTACCAGGTCCTACAAATACACCCATTTCTCTACCAGCTTTTATAAAATCACTTACAATTAAAAAGTATCCTGCAAAACCCATTGTACGTATTGTAAACAATTCAAAATCTAATCGTTCTTGAATTTCAGGGGTAATATCGGTGTATCTTTTTTTTGCACCTTCCATTGTTAAATGCTGTAAAAATTCCCATTGGTTTAAATTGGAATCTTTATGCACTTGAAACGATGTTGGAATTGGAAAAGCAGGTAATAGAATATCCTTTTTTAAATTAAGTACTTCTATTTTATCAACAATGGCATTAGTGTTATCTATCGACTCGGGAATATCAATGAAAAGCTGTTTCATTTCATCGGTAGTCTTAAAATAAAATTGGTCATTAGGAAATTTAAAACGCCTATTTTTTAGTTGAATTTCGTCATTTACAAAATCATCAAAACCTGGTGTAGATTGTTTTTCGCCAGTATTAATACAAAGTAAAATATCATGTGCATTATAATCGTCTCTTTCTGTGTAATGACTATCATTGGTAGCTATTACTGGTACATTGTATTTTTTTGCAAATTTTAAAAGCGTAGCATTAATAATTTCTTGTTCTTTAATATTATGCCTTTGAATTTCTATATAATAATCTTCTCCAAATAAATCTAACCACCATTTAAATTCTTTCTCAGCTTTTTCTTCGCCTTCATTTAAAATTGTTTGGGGTACGTATGCTCCAATACAACATGTAGTAGCAATAATTCCTTCATGATATTTTTCTATTAATGCTTTATCAACTCTTGGATATTTACTATACATCCCTTCAATATATCCTAAGGAAGTTAATTTAACTAGGTTTTGATATCCAACACTATTTTTAGCTAATAAAACCTGGTGGTATCTTTTATCTTTTTGTTCTTTGGTAAAAGTTTTAATAAATCGATCTTCAACTACATAAAATTCACATCCTACAATTGGTTTTACAGTAGGCGCAAGAATGTCTTTTCCATCTGCATCTTTTCCAACTACTTTTGTGTTTTTCCAAGCCTGACTAACAAATTCAAATGCACCAAACATATTACCATGATCAGTAATAGCCAATGCAGGCATATTGTCTTTTACCGCTTTTTTGTATAAACTACCAATATTGGCAGCGCCATCTAGTAAAGAGTATTGGGTATGTACGTGTAAATGAGAAAATTTAGACATGCTGTGTTATAATTAGCCATCAGCAACGGATAAATAAAATGAACTGAATAAGTCGATTCTTAATTATTACTGAATGAACACCAAATATCGATAGAATACAACTCATTTTGGCACTATAATTTTCCACAATTGATAGAAATATTGGTCACTATTATTTATCCACAAATTGATTGAAACCTATTTAAAAATTGATTTTTTGGGTGAAGTTTTGCCAATCTAAGCCTAGGAACTTATATTGCAGCACTAGCAGATGAAACCATTCAATTTATTTATATATCTAATTTTACTACTTGCATTTTCAAGTTGTAGGTCTTTTAGGCAATTATCGTCGAAGGATAATACTGAAAATATAGCCGTTAAAAAGCGAACAAATAACAATAAAAAAAATACGTTTATTGATAATATTGAAGTAACCCCAGGAAATACGGTTACAAACAAACACAAAACTAGCGCTACAAATACTACAAATACACAAAATTTAAGTTCTAATAAAGGTAGGTCTGAGATGATTTCAAATAATTTTACTGTAGAAAACAGTAATTATTTACAATTAAAATATGCCGTTTTAATTGGTGTAACTATTGATCGATTAAATAATATTGCTTTATTACAAGAAATAGATAAATGGTGGGGAACCCGATATTGTTGGGGAGGAACCACCGAAGAGTGTTTAGATTGCTCTGCTTTTACGCAAATTGTTCTAAGAGACGTGTATGGCGTTAACTTACCTAGAACTGCACAAGAACAATATAATGCAGGAGAAAAAATGGAAACGCCAGATTTAAAAGAAGGTGACCTTGTGTTTTTTCATACAACAGGCAGAAAAAAACGAATGATTACCCATGTAGGTGTTTACTTGCAAAATAATAAGTTTGCTCATGCCGCAACTAGTGGTGGAGTAATGATTAGTGATTTGAATGAAAAATATTGGGCTCCTAAGTTTAGGGGTGGCGCAAGATTAAAATAAAAAACTACCTATTGCTAAATCGTTTTTTAAATTGTTCAATTAATTGACCAGCATCTGGAGTTAAATTTCCATATATAATTGTAAGTATAAATAATATTGAAAAGACGGTTGTTCTAATACAAATGCCAAACCATCCTTGTATTCCATTAAATAAAAAATAACTTACGCAATAGGCTATTAATGCAAACCCTAATGTGAATAGGGTTTTACTATTAAATGGTTGAAGTTTAAATTTTCGTCGAAGAAATTCAAATCGGGTAAAATTATAAATACTATAGGCAGCTAATTCTGCAAATGCCGATCCTATAATGCCATAATTTTTAATTAAATAATAGGTAAGGGGTAGTCTGAATGCCAACAAAATAACACCACTATAAAAGTCAAAACGCCAAAATGTTGAAGTATTAATTACCATTCCATTTAATCCTGTGCCTGCATCAATAATGCGAACCATTCCAAGTATAAAAAGTACACCTAAGCCAGTTTCATATTCTTTTTGAATATGGAGTAATTCCATACCCTGAAAAACATTTAACCAAATATTTCCAAAAATAAATAGTGAAATAATTAAAAGATTAATACAAGAACGATAGTATATTCTAGCAATTTCCAACATGTTTTTGTCTTTCCATGCCCTAGATAAAACACCTGCAGATATAGATTGAATGCTTCTTTGAGGTACTTGCACAATATTAGCTGCATATTGTGCTACTCCAAAAATGGCTACTACTGCTAATCCTTGAAATTTCGCAATAATAAAACTATCAATGGTTGCTGCTATTGATGCAATACAAGTTCCTAAAAAAACAAGTATTTGCATTGATAACATTTTTTTCCTAAACTTTTTTGTAACCCTACTTACCGTAAAACTAAAATGCAATTGGTTCGTAGTAATTAAAAAAATGATTAACACTAAAAAAATAATCAAATATAAAAAAGCAAATAATTTAATAAACAGGGCAAATGAAATGAGTTTAAAATAAAACAATAAAATAAAAAGGGACGTAACTAAACGTAAACCAGTTTCTTTTAAAAAATTAGAGATGACTGTTTTTTGAAGTGCCCAACAAAATCCTTCTAAAACTGAAAACAATAACATGCCCAAAGCAAATGGAAACATCCAATAATAATAGGTTACTATTAATGTAGAACCTCTTTCATATTGGCGTAAGAAAATGGGTTGAAAAAAGTATCCAGCAAAAACTACTAAAATAAAACCAACTAAAGCTGTTAGCATTGACCATGTCATTAGGTCAATTTGATGTTTGGCTAAATTGTCTTTATAGTAGGGATAAAATTTATAGATAACTGGAATAATTCCAAGGCTACCAAATGAATACATGTTTTGAGCAAAATCAAAAAAAATACGCGTTAAGCCAAATTGTTCTAATGTAAATGCGCCATGATTAGCCCCAATTTTGGTATAAAAAAACAAATTTACTGCTCCAATAAAGAAACCCAAATACACCAATATACTGGAGATGATTGTTTGTTTGCGTATACTTCCCATAATATGGTGTGCATCAAATTTATTGGGCCGTTTTGATTTCTTTTACTTTTATAAAATAATTAAACTCAATTGCTTTTGCATTGAAAAAACTTGCTTCACCTGCTGCTAAATCAATGGTAGATACTTCATTTGATTTAGGTAATAATTTCTTTTGTCCTGTAGCAGTAGTTACATAGATAGGTAAATTAAAACCGTCTACACAATTAGTCCACCGATAAGATATTTTTTTCGAATCATTACTCACCGATAATTCTAAAACCGGAATTTGTATACCTTTTAAATACTGTTCAAATATTTTTGAAAGGTCAAATCCAGCATCAGTACTCATGGAATTTTGTATATCTAGGGCAGTAACAGTTTGGTGATAAAAATTTGCATTTAAATTCCTCAATAATAATCGAAATTTAGCATCATCATTCATGGCATTTCTAATTGTTTGAAGCATATTAGAAGTTTTATAATACATATCATCTCCGCCTTTTCCGTTTACGCCATAAGCACCAATGATTGGGCTAGTATTTCTGATATTTCTGCGTATGCCAAAATTGTATTCATTGCCAGCTTGTTTACCACTTATCCAATCTGTATACAAGGTTTCGCTGAAACTAGTAAAGCCTTCATGTATCCACATGTCTGCAATATCTTTTGAAGTAATATTATTCCCAAACCATTCGTGACCACTTTCATGTACAATAATAAAATCCCATTTCAAGCCCCAGCCAGAACCTGAGAGGTCTCTACCTAAATATCCATTCTTAAATTTATTGCCATATGTAACTGCACTTTGGTGTTCCATTCCTAAATAGGGCACTTCAATCAATTTATAACTGTCTTCGTAAAAAGGATATTTTCCAAACCAATATTCAAAACAATGCAACATATTTTTTGCTTGTTGAAATTGTATTTTGGCTGCTTCCAAATCATCGTTTAATACATAATAATTTAAGGGAAGCACACCTGCTTCTCCATGAAGGGTGTCGGAGAAATTTGCATATTTTGCAATATTCATTGACAAACTATAATTATTAATAGGATTCTTTACTGCCCATTTCCAAGTTTTAGTATGCGCCGTTTTATTCTCTAACATTTCTTGTAATCTTCCATTAGACACATCCATTAAAGAATCTGGTGTAGTAATAGAAATACTTGCGCCATTTTCAGGTTCATCACTTTGATGGTCTTTACAAGGCCACCAAATACTAGCTCCTAACCCTTGACAAGAGGTACTAACAAAAGGACTACCATTTTTATCCTTCGACCAAGTTACACCACCATCCCAAGGTGGATTTCTTGCTTCTTGAGGTTTGCCATGATAATAAATTCTTACAGTATGAATACTCATTAATTTCTGTTGTTTTTCAAATAAAGCATAGGCAATATTTCCACTACGTTCAAAAACTAATGAGGTGCTTGTTGATTTACTAATATTTAAAATACTGTCAATTATTAAGGGCTGTTGCAAATCAATTTGCATTTTACTTCCTTTAGCAACTACTTTATAACTAATATCAACAAAACCATTGATGGTTTTTGTTACTATATCGGGTGTAACATGTACAGCATAATATTGAACATCCCACCAAGCCCTTTCGGCGGTGATAGAACCTCTAAGGGTATCGGCCTTAGTATAATGTACTGTTTTATTCGAATTTTGGGCCTGTGTTAATACAACAGTAGCCATACAGATAAAACTGAGTAAGCAGATTTTTGTATTCATGCAATAAAAATAAGATATTCGGGCTGTTATGTTACCTAATATTACAATAAAACGTTCAGTATTTATGCGATTGACCTTGATAATATTAGTTGCAACTTGTTTTCTTTTAATGAATTGTAGTAGTCGAATTAACAATAATAAAAAGGTATTTTATTACAATGAATCTTCTGGTATAGCTACACTTGATCCTGCATTTGCAAAAAACCAGTCAATTATGTGGGCTATTCACCAAATTTATAGCACACTAGTAGAAATTGATACCGGTTTACATATTGTACCATCAATTGCCAAAAATTGGCAGGTTTCAGCAGATAGATTAACCTATACTTTTAATATCAGACAAGGCATTTATTTTCATGACAATGAAGCTTTTGAAAATGGAAAGGGTAGAGCCCTAACTGCGCACGATATTGTTTATAGTTTCAATAGAATTCAAGATAAGAAAACGGCAAGTAGCGGTGCTTGGATTTTTAATAATAGAGTAGATACCATACATCCATTCATTGCATTAAATGATTCCACTTTTCAATTACATTTATTAAAACCATTTCAACCCATTTTAGGTATTTTAAGTACGCAGTATTGTAGTATTGTACCAAAAGAAGTAGTAGAAAAATATGGGAAGGATTTTAGGCGACATCCTTGTGGTACTGGACCATTTCAATTTCAATTATGGGATGAAGGACAGGCTTTAATTTTACATAAGAATGAACACTATTTTGAAAAAGATACGACTGGAAAAAAATTACCTTATTTAGACGCAATTAAAGTATCATTCTTTGATAATAAAGCAACTGAGTTTTTACAATTTCAACAAGGTAATTTGAGTTTTATAAATGATATTGATCCCTCTTTTAAAGACGAAGTAATTACTAAAAATGGTAATCTGAGAAAGGAGTGGGAAGGTAAAGTGTTATTAAAAAAACAGCCTTATTTAAACACGGAGTATTTAGGAATTTTGGTTGATTCAAGTAATCCAATCGTTAAAAATTCACCGCTTAAATTGAAATTGATTCGTCAAGCAATGAATTATGCCATTAACAAACAACAGTTGATGTTGTATATGCGCAATTCAATAGGAATACCTGCTGAAGCGGGTTTTGTACCAAGAGGACTACCATCGCACAATGCAGAACTGGTAAAAGGGTATACGTTTAATCCAACAAAAGCAAAACAATTATTAATAAATGCTGGATTTTCTAAACAAAAACAATTGCCAGTTATAAAATTATTAACCATTGCTATTTACAGTGATATAGCAAGTTTTATAGCCAAACAATTAGAAGAAATAGGATTTAATATTCAAGTAGAAGTTGTTCAAAAAAGTTTATTGCTTGAACAAACGGCCAAATCACAAGCAGGATTTTTTAGAGGCTCATGGATTGCTGATTATCCTGATGCCGAAAATTATATGGCAATGTTTTATAGTAAAAATCCAGCACCTCCTAATTACACACGATATAAAAATCTGGCATTCGATTTATTATATGAAAAAGCTTTGGTAACAATCAATGACGAAGAACGCTATGAATTGTATCGACAAATGGATCAAATGGTTATTAATGATGCGCCTGTTATTCCAATATGGTATGATATGGCTTTTCATTTAACCCAAACCAATTTAATCAATTTCGAACCCAATGCATTGAACTTATTAGAACTCCGAAGAACCAATTATAAATAATTATTAGTGTGCTTTTAATTTACTCTTAAACACTTTTTCGAATTTCTCTAATTTTGGTTGAATTACAAACCTGCAGTATCCTTGATTTTGGTTTTCGTTATAATAATTTTGATGATATTTTTCTGCAGGATAAAAGTTCTTAAATGGTTCTATAACAGTAACAATAGGATTAGCCCAAGCACCAGATTTTGATAGTGCTTCTTTATAATGAATGGCTTTATCTTTTTCAATTTGATTTTTATAAAAAATAGCCGATTTGTACTGAGGCCCAGCATCATTACCTTGTCTATCTAAGGTAGTTGGGTCATGCGTTTTCCAAAAAACTTCTAATAATTCATCGTAACTAATAACTTTTGGATCATAAATGATTTGGCAGAGTTCTATATGACCTGTATTCTTGTCGCATACTTGCTCATAACTTGGATTTTCTACAAATCCCCCGCCATATCCACTAATAACTTTGTAAACCCCATTCAATCGCTGAAAGAATGCTTCTGTACACCAAAAACATCCTTCGCCAAAAGTGGCAGTATCAGTAACTATATTACTAGGAATTATTTCTTTATTCATTTTGGCTAATTTATTAGGTGTTTGAGAACAGGCAAATAGGAAATTTACAGATAAGAAAACAACACTAAATACAGATTTCATATTGCTACTCATAGATTTACATTTATTAGCAAATTATAACAGATTCTACTGATTTAAGTTGCAATTTGGTGCTAATATAATTTTTTTCGTAACTTTTATACTATAATTCATACTTTTACGTTCGTTCTCATTCTTGAAAAATATGATGGTACAATTAGGATATATTAAACAAAAAACGAGCAGACTGGAGAATCTATTAATGATTGTTCCATTAATAGCTGTTTTGTTTACTTCCTATTTTAGCAAATTGGCTGCACTAGACAATGCGTATGCTACTACTTATTTTTCTTTTTCATTTGTAAATATTGTCATTTTTTCTTGGGCTTTACTAATTATACCTTTTTTATTACACTTATTTTTAAAGCAACAAAACATTGGAAATAGTACTTTAATTAATGCACATATATTATTATCATTAGTGCTATTAGTTAGTGTTATATTTTCTTATGATTTATATATGCCAGTAAGTTTGGTTAACCAACAATCTTTTTGGGGTATACCTTATCAAAGACATTGGTTAGAAGCAAGTTTTCAAACATTTGTATTATTAGCCTTGCAACTATTCCTTCAATTAGTTTTTAGCATCTACTCGCTAATGAAACTTCTTCCTTAAGCAAATGCGTTTATATCCAGAATCGGCTGCCGTTCAATTAGAATTCGATAAGGTTAAAACTTTACTTAAAGCACATTGTGCTACAGATTATGCCAAACAAAGAGCAGATCAACTTCGTATTCATACACGTAAAGACTATATTGAATTAGACTTGTTGCAAACAAACGAATTCAAGAATATCAGCTTACAACAACAATATTTCCCCAACGATTTTACACTTAATCTTTCGAAAGACCTTAAATTATTAGGAATACCAGGTGCATTATTAGGTGGAGAACAGTGGATGCCAATACGAAGACTAGCAGAGAATACTGCTACCATATTTAGATGGTTTGATAATGAACGCCGACAAGCCTTTCCAGGACTTTCAAAAGTAATTGAAGGAACTTATTACGAGAAATTAATAATTGAAATTATTGATGAAGTATTGGATGAAAATGGAACAGTGAAAGATAATGCATCCCCAGAATTGCAAAAGATTCGCATGAATCTATTTAAGCGTAGGCAGGAGTTACGTAGGATGTTTGAAAAAGTAATTAGCAAATTAGCAAAAGCAGGATATACAGCAGATATTGATGAGAGTTTTAGCAATGGAAGACGTGTTGTAGCAGTTTTTTCTGAACACAAAAGACAGATAAAAGGAATATTACATGGTGAAAGTGATAGCAGAAAAACTGCTTTTATAGAACCCGAAGAAACAATTGAACTGAATAATGAAGTTTTTGCTCTTGAACACGATGAAACAAGAGAAGTCCAGCGTATTCTTCGTGCACTAACCGCTCGAATGATGGTTTATGCGCCATTATTAAGTACATATTTAGAAGTAGCTGGTGAATATGATTTTATTAGAGGGAAAGCTAGGTTAGCTCTTAATATGAATGGCCAATATCCAAATTTGGTTGATAAAGCACATATACATTTAATTGATGCTTATCATCCCTTATTGTATTTATACCACAAAACTTCGGGCAAAAAAACAATACCTGTTACCTTAACGCTCGACGATAAAAATAGAATACTCGTAATTAGTGGCCCCAACGCAGGAGGCAAAACTGTTACTATGAAAACCATTGGGTTGAATCAATTAATGTTGCAAAGTGGTTTATTAGTACCAGTAAGTGCCATGTCTACAATGGGTATTTTTAAGCAATTATTTATTCATATTGGTGACACCCAAAGTATAGAATTTGAACTTAGTACTTACTCGAGTCATTTATTACACATGAAATACTTCATTGAAGTAGCGAATGGTAAAACCTTGTTTTTTATAGATGAGTTAGGAAGTGGAAGTGATCCTAATTTAGGAGGAGCATTTGCAGAAGTGATTATGGAAGAATTATGTAAACGTCATTCATTTGGTGTTGTAACAACGCACTATTTGAACCTTAAAGTTATGGCGAATCATACGCCTGGTATAGTGAATGCAGCCATGCAATTCGATGAACAGAACTTATTACCCATGTATCGATTGATGGTAGGAAAGCCTGGTAGTTCTTACACTTTTGCTATTGCTGAGCGAATTGGATTATCTCCTAAACTAATTAATAGAGCTCGCCAATTGGTTGACGAAGACCATTTTAAATTAGATAAATTATTAAATAGAACCGAACAAGACCTCCAACATTTAGACAAAGAAAAAAAGCAGGTTAACCGTTTGATAAAAGAGAATGAAAGGCTCAAAAAAGAAATGGAATTGGTGATTGACAAAGAAAGACACCAGCAACAAGTTGATTTACTAAAACAACAGAATAAAATATCCGAAGACCGAATTTTGTATTTAAAAGACATGGAGCGCAAACTAAAGCAAGTAGTGCTCGATTGGAAAAAGTCTGAAAACAAAAACGAAGTTGTTAAAAACCTACAGCATTTATTGTTTAAACAAAAAGAAACCATTGTAGTAAATAAATTGGCTAAAAAAGTAGATTTAAAATACAAGGAACTTCATTTACCCATTACCATTGGTGCCTTAGTTAAATCAAAGAAAAACTACCAAGTAGGGGAAGTAAAAGAATTACGCGGTAAAAGAGCCATTGTTCATATAGGACAGTTACCTATGCATGTTGATTTAGAAGACTTAATTGTTGTAGAAAAAATTGAGGAAAAACCTTAAGACAATTAAGACTAATTCATTTAATTAGCCAAAATTTCAGTTTAGGCATCATTTCTATTGATTTTATTAATTTATTTTAACCCTATTTATTTCCTTGAAACTATTGATACCATTGAGTTATTGATATTTTAAAAAATACAATTTCTTTACATTTTGATAGTTTTTTTGGAATATCAACCCCAAGGCTATTATTTTGCACCCGGAGAGTTGGCAGAGCGGTCGATTGCGGCAGTCTTGAAAACTGTTGACTGTAACAGGTCCTGGGGTTCGAATCCCTAACTCTCCGCTCATAAAAGCCTGAATTATAATATGTTATTATAATTCAGGCTTTTATATGCGTTTAATGCTCAGTATTAACTTTATTAATTTTCTATTTTAAATAAAGTATTCCAAAATACTTGTTTTCATTTATTTAATTGAAAATTGAAATCAACCTATTTTAAAAATAGTCTAAAATAACAGGATAGAACAGGATACTTAGATTCGAAAAAACACTACATTGTTTCTGATTTGCCATTTAATCTACAGTAAAAAACTTGTCTTCTAACATTTTTTGAAGAAGTTTTTGTTGCAATTATCTGCAAAAAACAATCCATTTTTTAACTAAATCTAACACTTAATGTAAAAATCCAATTGATCAAAAATCCTATGATTATTTAAAATTTATTCAAATTATTTTCATTATTAGATAAACGCCATATGAAAAAAAAATGTTCTCTAATAACACGCTTGTTTTTAACAAGTGTTTTATTTCTCACAATTTTCCAGCAAAATATTTTTGCTCAAAAACTCACTCCACATTCGGTTGTGGGTACTATTACAAATGATAAAGGGGAACTTTTACAGGGTGTAGTAGTAGAAGTTAAAAACTCAAATACAAAAGCAATTACAGATGCTTCCGGCAAATTTAGTATTTCCATTAAAGAAAAAACTGCTGTTTTAGTAATAACATCTACAGGTTATATAGACAAAGATGTAATGGTAAATGAAACAATTACTAAAGTAGATATTGTTTTAGCTGTAGATACTAAAGCACTAGAAGATGTAGTGGTAATTGGATATGCAACTGTAAAAAAACGAGATGTAACAGGTGCTGTATCTGGTATTAATCAGAAAGACATTAAGTCTCGTCCTGTAACAAATGCCATTGAAGCTATGCAAGGTAAAGTTGCTGGTGTTGATATTTCTTCTAATGAGCGTCCAGGATCAGTTGGTAGTATCAACATTCGTGGTGTACGTTCTTTAACCGCTTCAAACTCACCATTATTTGTTGTTGATGGTATTCCTTTAATGACTGGTGGTATTGACAATTTCAATCCTAATGATATTGAAACTATTGATATCTTAAAAGATGCATCTGCTACAGCTATTTATGGTTCTAGGGGTGCAAATGGTGTGGTTATAGTAACAACCAAACAAGGAAAAACTGGTAAAGTAACATTAAGTTTAAACAGTTCGGTTAAAGTTGAGAATGTAGTAGACAATACTACTATGTTTAATGCCAATGATTATATCAATTTCAGAAGATGGTCATATTATTATGCAGGTTTAAATAATACAACTGGTATTAGTACTTATCCAAGAGGAGACCAGCCAACAATAGCAACTGATAGAACTTTCTTTAGTGCAACAGCAGATCCTTCAGCATGGAACAATATTGCGAAAGGTTGGGCTTCTGGAACTTGGGATGGTTCAAAAGTAGCTACTACTGATTGGAGAGGTATCGTTAATCAACAATCAATGACTACTGATAATGTAATTAGTGTTAGTGGTGGATCAGATAAAATTAAAGCTTATGGCTCTTTTGGTTATCTAAACAATACTGGTACCATTAAAGGACAGTCATTTAAAAGATATTCTGGAAAAGCTAGTGTTGAAATTGAAGCAACAAAATGGCTTTCTTTTGGAAATAATTTTAGTGTGAATTATAGTATTCAAGAGTTTGGACAATCACAAGTGAATGTATCAACTATTGGTACTCCTGCAGGTGGCTTATATGAATCCTCTAGATCATTATTCCCTTATGCAGTTCCTTATGATTCTGCTGGTAATAGAATTCTGTTTCCTGGTGGAGATAATTCATTTAAAAGTATCGTAAATGAGTGGGACTATAATAGAGACCAAAGAGTCACTTTAAGAGCATTTGGAAGTATGAATACGCAAATCAATTTTGGCGCTATTTTACCAGCACTAAAAGGATTAAAATATCGTATGAATTTTGGTCCTGATTTCTCTTATTATCGTGATGGTGTTTATATTGATGCAAACTCGGTATCAAATGGTGGAAGCACTAATTATGCGTCACTTGCCAATAATAAAACATTCTCTTATACTTTAGATAATTTGCTTTATTACGACAGGTCAATTGGTTCGCATTCTTTTGGAATAACCTTATTACAAAGTCAAACTGCATATAACCAAGAAACAAGTTCTATTACAGGTAATGGTATTCCATTAAGTACACAATTATGGAATGCACTAACAAGTGGTACTGTAACTGGCGCATTAAGTTCAAGTTCCAATATCATTCAACAACAATTATCATCTTATATGGCTAGATTAAACTATAGCTATATGGATAAATATTTGTTGACTGTTTCTGCCCGTCAAGATGGTTCTTCTGTACTTGCAGAAGGTCATAAATATTCTATGTTCCCTTCAGCTGCATTGGCTTGGAGAATCAATAAAGAAAAGTTTATGAACATTAAATGGGTGAATGATTTAAAACTAAGAGTAGGAGCGGGTGTTACTGGAAACTCTGCAATTGCACCTTATGCAACACAAGGTCCTATCACATCGCTTTTCTATCCATTTGTGTCTAGTAATGCTGCTGGATCTGTTCCAAATTCAGTATTGGCAAACCAACAACTAGGATGGGAAAAAACAACCCAATACAATCTTGGGTTAGATTTTGCTTTATTAAATAGAAGAATCTCTGGTTCTGTTGATGTGTATACTTCTAATACCACAGATTTGTTAATGCAAAGATCAATTCCTTCTGTAACTGGTTTTACAACCACATTTGCCAATATTGGTAAAACAGCCAATAATGGAATTGATATTAGTGTAACAACAGTAAACATCAAGCAAAAAGATTTCAATTGGACGACTACTTTAAATGCTTCATGGCAGAAAGAAAAAATTGTAACCTTAGCAAATGGTGCCCAAGATGATATCAGTAATAACTGGTTTATTGGACAGTCAATTGGTGTAATTTATGGTTACAAATCTTTAGGATTATGGCAGAAGTCTGATTCAGTTGCAATGAAAGCATTTAATGCAAATGGAAATACATTTTCTGCAGGTAGTGTAAGAATTGCAGATCTAAACGGAGATAATAAAATTGATCCTAATAATGATCGTACAATTATTGGAACTACAAGACCACGTTGGGTTGTAGGGATGACTAATGCTATTACCTATAAGAACTGGGATTTTTCTGTTTTCTTGTATGGCCGTTTAAATTATATGTATAATGGTGGTGGAGAAGGAGAGGCTGGCAGAAGTGTTACTAGACAAATTAATTATTATACTGAAAACAATCCTAATGCAGAATTTCAGAAACCAATATTTAATGCAGGAAATGCACCAGGTGATCCTTATTATGGCGCTTTAGGATATTATCAAGCTTCTTTTATTAAAATTAGAAACGTTTCTCTTGGATATACATTTAATAATAAGTCTTTGGGTAAATCAGGTATTTCAAATTTGAAAGCTTATTTACAAATGTCTAATCCAGGAATGTTATTTTCTAAAATTAAATATCTTGATATGGATGTGGTTGGTTCAACCTGGAATAGAGGTATCACATTTGGAATTAATGCATCATTTTAATATAATAAAATTGGAATTATATGAATAAAAATATTTTCTTTAAAACGCTAATGATTGCTTCAGCAGTATTTTTTGCATCATCTTGCAAAAAGGATTTTTTGACTGAAACACTTACAACTGCTAGAAGTACCGACTTCTATAAAACAGATGCTGGTATTCAGCAATTATCTGTAGGTACTTATTACCAAGTTTTTAATGTTCCATTTAATGGTGAGTGGAATTATGCTGCTACCAATTATGGTACTGATGAGTTTCATGTTGGTGGCGATCCTTCAAATGCACCATGGAATAATTATGATGCAACTTTAAATTCTGTTGTAGTAGCTTCTAGTAGTAATACTGCTGCTTCTAATTATCAATGGGATGCATTATATCAAGGTATTGGTGATGCCAATTTGTTAATTCAAAACTGCATAAGTAGCACTTCTACTTCTACTGCTATAAAAAATACAGCTTTAGGTGAAGGTTATTTTATGCGTGCTTATAATTATTTAAGATTGGTTAGTCAATATGGTGCTGTACCATTACAATTAGCACCTATTTCTACTGTACAGTTAGAATTTACAAGAGCTTCTGCAAAAGATGTATATGCTCAAATTATAACTGACTTCACAAATGCTGCAAAATTATTACCAACTACTGGAGCTCCATCTCATATAACACAAGATGCTGCATCTCATTATTTGGCAAAAGCACTTTTATTTAGAAGTAGTGAAATTAATAGTTCTTGGAATGCATCCACTGTTGCTGCTGATTTAGCCGCTATAGGACCACTTTGCGATAAAGTAATTGCAAACCATCCTTTGGCTTCAAACTTTGCAAGCTTATGGAATTTTACTGCTATAAATTCTGCTAATGAGAATTTGCCAGAATTAATTCTTTCTGCACAATACACCAATGATGTTAATACCAATCTTGGTAATGGTAATACACAACACTTGTATTTTGCTTCTAGATATGATATTCAAGATCAAATGGCACGTGATATTACAGGAGACAGACCATTTAGTAGGTTAGCAACTACCTATTATATGTATCGTGTTTTTGACATGGTGAATGATTCAAGATTTTGGAAATCTTTCAGAACAAAGAGTGCCATAAATGGCGCTGCACCAGTTTCTCCAAATGTTCAAGGAGATTTGGGTGTGATGTTTGTTATTAATCAACCTGGAGATACAAGGTTCACATTATCAAAAATTTCAAAAGGTACTTCAGGTGCTAATTTGATTAAAGATGGTAATGGCAAACCAATTCCTACAGTATATGTTGCTTATCCTGCTGGTAGAACAACAGATGGTGCTCTGAATACCGACTTAACAACTGCTGGTCAAAGTTTTCCTTCTTGTAGCAAACACATGGATGGATCAAGAAATTCTTTGAACGATGTAGTAGGTCATAGAGATTTTAATTTGGCTCGTTCAGCTGAAACTTATTTAATTGCTGCAGAAGCAAAAATCAGACTAGCACAAGCCGGAACTGGTAGTTATGCCGATGCATTACCTTATATTAATGCGGTAAGAGCTCGTGCTCAATACGCAGCAGGAGAAAATAGAGCAGGTTATTATGATGGAGGAAATACATTACAGTCTGTTTCATTACAAACACCAGGAGTAGGTATTTCTTTTTATCCAGGAAACGCTTATTATGAATCAAATAATATTCCTGTAACTACTGCTGCCGCTTCTAGCTTAGCAATCACAGCTGTTTCTCCATTACCAACACAAGACGAAAATATTATAAGTACACTAGGTTTAACTAGTACCTATGATAGAATGTTGTGTTTGGTTCTAAATGAGCGTGCACGTGAATTAGTAGGAGAATTTAAACGTTGGGAAGATTTATCAAGAACCCAAACTTTAGTAAAAAGAGTTCAAGCATATAATTTAGAAGGTGGACCCAATGTTAAAACATACCATACTTTACGTCCTATTCCACAAAACTTTTTAGATGGAATTCAAGCAAATGGATTAGCATTAACTGCAGCAAATAAAACAGCTATGCAGAATCCTGGTTATTAATAATTGAGCATTTACTAATTATTAAAAGCTACATTAAAAAGGGCTAAATCTGCAAGAAAAATTTCTTGCAGATTTAGCCCTTTTTTTTAAAACAGTAATTAAAACTTAGGTGTAACACCCATATTAAATAATATAAAAGAATATATATCTGCTGTTGTTTCTATATTCTTTGCAGTATTACTAGCCCCGTGTCCTGAATTGGTATCAATTCTAATTAACATAGGATTATTACTTGCATTTTTTTCTTGCAAGGTGGCAGCATATTTAAATGAATGAGCAGGTACAACTCTATCATCGTGATCTGCAGTTGTAATAAGCGTTGCAGGATATTTAACACCTAATTTAATATTGTGTAAAGGTGAGTATTTGTATTGTGCTTCAAATTCTTCTTTGTTATCACTACTGCCATAGTCGGCAATCCAATTCCATCCAATGGTAAATTTTTGAAAACGCAACATATCCATCACGCCAACTTGGGCAATACAAACCTTTATTAAATCAGGACGCTGATTCATCACTGCTCCAACCAATAATCCGCCATTACTACCACCACGAATAGCCAAATAATTCTTTGACGTGAATTGATTGGCTATTAAAAATTCTCCAGCTGCTATAAAATCATCAAAAACATTTTGCTTTTGTAATTTCATGCCAGCCTGATGCCATTTCTCACCATATTCTGCACCGCCTCTAATATTAGCAATCGCATAAATGCCTCCTTGTTCTAACCATGGAATTAATGCAGCACTAAATGATGGTGTTGAACTAATATTAAATCCACCATATCCATACAAAATAGTAGGATGTGTTCCATCTTTTTTTAATCCTTTCTTGTAGACTACAAACATGGGTACTTTTGTTTTGTCTTTGCTTGAAAAGAAAACTTGTTCAACAATATAATCAGATGGATTAAATGCTAGTGTAGGTTCTTGAAAAACAGTTGATTTACCCGTGCCAATATCGTATTTAAAAATAGTAGGAGGGAAGTTGAAAGTAGAAAAAGTATAAAAACAAAAAGGATCAGATTTTTCTCCACCAAAACCACCTGCGTTTCCTATTGCAGGAAATTTAACTTCACTTAATAATTTACCGGTGTAATCATAAGCGTAAATTCTTGTAGTAACATCTTTTAAATAATTAGCAAACAATTTTCCTCCAACACTTGATACACTAGTAAGTGGCTCTGCTTTTTCTGCTAAAATTGTTTTCCAATTATTTTTTTCAGGATGTTTACTCGACACACTAATTAATTGACCATTTTGCGCACCATCATTGGTTTCTATTAATAAAGTTTCACCAATATTATCCACCACATGGTAATTGAAATTACTTGGCAATGCTATAATTGGCTCGAACTTTTTACTATTATTTAATTGGTCTGTAAACCAAAGTGCATTACCATCTAATCCTTTTCCACGATCAGAAATAGATAAAAATGAAAACCGCTCATCATCACTTGTAACTACTTGGTGAAAGCGTTGTGGATTTTTAGCGTCTTCATAAATCAATTTGTCGGCAGATTGTGCTGTGCCAACAGTATGAAACCAAACTTGGTGGTTTTCATTTTTAGAAGACAATTCTTTTCCTTTTTCAGTAGCAGGATATCGACTATAATAAAAACCATTACCCTGCCAAGCAATACCAGAAACCTTTACCCATTGTAAAGTATCTGCTAAATCCTTTCCTGTGGTCATATCTCTTACATAATATTCCTGCCAATCGCTACCGCCTTTAGAAATACCCCATGCGGCATAGTTTCCTGATTTATTTAAAACAAAACCAATCAGTCGGGTAGTACCATCAGCAGAAAGCTTGTTAGGATTTAATACTAAAACGGGTTGACCACTCAAACCTTTTTGTTTATATAAAACACTCTGATTTTGTAAGCCATCATTTTTATAAAAATAGAACCAATCTCCTTTACGTTGAGGACTAGAAAACTTTGCATAGTTAGATAGTGCTTCAATTCGTTTTTTAAATCCTTCTCTATAATTAATTTTCGATAAATAATTAAAGCTGACTTCATTTTGTGCTTTTACCCAATCCTTGGTTTCTATACTATTATCGTCTTCTAACCAACGATAAGGATCGGCTACTTGTGTTCCATGGTAATTGTCTACCTGATTGCCTTTATGGCTTACAGGGTATTGTAATTGCGCCTCTGTCATACTTGCTATACAAATGAATAGGGTAAGAGTAATAGTTTTCTTGTTCATTGAGTTGATTTTTCAAACTCAAATTAAACAATAATTATGTAAGCAAGAATATTCTGCTTTTGATTAAATATCAATTTGCGTAAATCATTGCAAACTGATTGCGAAGGATATAAAGGGCTATTTTTGGAAATAGGGTATTTCATCATTAGAAACATTTTCTAATTGCTGCCAATATTTCATGGTTACAATATGTCCATCAGGGGTATCTAATAGTCTGCCGTATATGGCATTTATAGAATTAAATAACATGTTCGTAACACCAACAGTATAGGTTTCAACTATTGGTTCTGATACAGGCTCTGTTTCGGCAGTTACAGCAGCAACTTTAGCAGGTGCTGACGGTACAACTACCACCGTTAAATTGTTGTATTCTAATAAAGGTTTTAAAAATGCAACCCTTTCAGCAGATACATTCTTTTCTACAATGGCACATTTAATGCCGTCTAGGTCTTCTGAAATATGATTAGAATTGATTGCCATAATAAATATTAATTCAATGATTTATAAAATGCTTAATGAATAAATGTATTCGTAAATCCAACTAAAAAATCCTGTTAGAATCATACCAGCTAAACAAATGATCATTGCTAGTTTTGGCAAAGCAGGTATAGAAATAGTTTCAATAGGTTGATCATTAGGATCCATGAAAATTGCTTTCACCACTTTTAAATAATAATAAAACGAAATGATCATATTAATAGCGGCAAACACTACCCAAATATAATTACCTCTTTCAGCCCCAGCCATAATTAAAAAGAACTTCCCAAAAAATCCTGCAGTAGGTGGAACGCCAGCTAAAGAGAACAAAGCAATAGCAAGTACCCAAGACAAAAATGGATTTGTTTTATAAAAACCTTTATAGTCAGATATTGATTCTTTATTAGCTACTGCAGACACTAAAGTAATAACACCAAATGCTGCTAGATTAGAAAATAAATAGATTAATAAGAAATAGATAACAGATGCAATTCCCATTATAGAAGTTCCGGATAAACCTAATAATATAAAACCAACTTGTGCGATGGATGAAAAAGCCAAAAAGCGCTTTAAATTATTTTGACGAAGGGCAAATAAATTACCAATTAAAATTGTAACAATACTCAATACAAAAATCATCAAATACCACTGTGTTGCAATTGTTTTAAATACAGTATACATTACCGACATGAAAATAAATAGTACTGCTGTTTTAGAGATGACCGATAAATAAGCCGTAACAGGTGCAGGAGCTCCTTCATATACATCTGCAGTCCATAAATGAAAGGGTACAACAGAAATTTTAAAACAAAATCCAGCTAGTATTAAAATGAATGCAATTACTTGTAATTGATTGCCATAAATATGTTGCGATATTTCATAAAATGATAAAGAACCCGTTGTTCCATATAATATAGATACACCAAATAATAAAATGGCAGATGAAAAAGCAGATGAAATAATTAATTTCATTGCCGCTTCAGAAGATTGTCTTTTATGTAAATCAAAATTAGCTAGTGCTGCTAATGGAATGGTTGACAATTCTAACCCTAAATAAAAAATTAATAAGTTGCCACTAGAAATCATAAAGAACATCCCCAATAAGGTAGATAATAACAGTATGTAGAATTCTAATAAATGTTTGTGTTCTTTTAACCAAGGATATGCAATTAAAGAAACCAAGTATACGCCTAAGTTCAGCATATTTTTTTCTAGGAAAATTAATTGGTTGGAATGATACATGCCATTAAACAAGTTGCCTTCTACATTATTGTAAAAGCCAACCAATAAATTAAACAACAATAAAATATTAATAGCATATAATAATGTTTCATTCTTCCATTCTTTAGGGCCTACTTTTATAAAAAGTAATAGAAAGATGATGGCAATGATGATCCATTCAGATTTTAAAAGAATTAAATATTCGTTCAACATAATACAAATTTCAATGATTCATTATTTCGCTAGTGCAATTGCACCTAGTTTACTCATGATAAATTCTGTTCCTGGTTGAATTAAATCAATCAACCAAAATGGTGCTATACCAACTACTACAATTCCAACAATCAATAAGATAGCTGCAGATTTTTCATTCCAACTAGCATCCGTTAACAATTCATGTTCTTTATTAACCATTGGCCCCATAATAGTTTGTCCTGCTGCTCTTAAAATATATACCGCAGTAACTACAATTGAAGCACAAGCCAAAATTGTTGCCAATCGAAACCATTTATCTGGATTTTGCCAAGAGCCCATAAATACGGTCATTTCAGCAGCAAAACCACTAAAACCTGGTAGTCCTAAAGAGCACAAACCTGCAATAACAAATACAGAAGAAATAAATGGCATCGCTTTTAATAAACCCCCTAATTGGGCCACCATTCTAGTATGTGTTCTACTATAAATCATACCAATTGCAGCAAAGAATAAGGCTGTCATTAAACCGTGAGATACCATTTGCATTACGGCTCCCATAATAGCTGTTTTGGTAAGCATTCCTATACCTAGTAAAACAAATCCACAGTGACTAATAGAAGAATATGCGTTGATATATTTTAAATCAGTTTGCATCATGGTAGCGAATGCGCCATAAATAATAGCAATAGTTGCTAGTAAAATGATAATCCATGAATAAGTATGCGCTGCATCTGGCATTAAAAAAGTGGCTACACGTAAACAACCATATCCACCTAATTTCATGGATATACCTGCCAAGAACATCGATGCTGCAGTTGGAGCAGAAGCATGACCATCTGGAACCCATGTATGAAAAGGAAAAATTGCTGTAAATACTCCAAACCCAATAAACGCAAAAGGAAAGAATATTTTTTGAATTGGTAAAGCAATATGCATTTTAGAAATAAGCAATAAATCAAATGTGTGAATGCCTGCTTCGGTATGTGTATTAAAATATATTCCTAATATTCCAACAAGAATCAATGCAGAGCCACCCATTAACATTAGCGCTAGTTTCATAGCGCTATTATCTTTTTTTCCACTTCCCCAAATACCAATTAATAAAAACTTAGGAATGACTGCTACTTCTAAAAAGAAAAATAAAGTGAATAAATCTAATGATATAAAAAATCCATAAGCACCTAAGCTTAATAAAATCAATAAGAAAAAGAATTCTTTAGAGAGTTGTTCTGTTTTCCAAGAAACCAAAATTCCTGCTACAACTACAAATGCGGTAAGTAATATCATGGCAATAGAAATACCATCAACACCAATATGGTATTGTAAATGTAAGGGCGCATACCAGTTTTGAATATACTCAAAAACCATTTGAGACTGGTTACCTTGTGCTTTTATTTGGTAATAAGCCATTAGTAATTTTCCTGCTAATAGTAACTGAAAAATACTGCCTATTAATGCAATAAGTCTTACCTGTTTTAAACCCTTTGCAAATAAAATTGCAAAAGCGGTAAATAACGGAAATAATAATAATAAGGTTAAGTTCATGGTTAATATTTTATTGCCACAGATAAATAAATAGAATAATTAAACTTGCAATTCCACCAAAAAAGTACAAAGCATAATCTTGTACCTTGCCTGATTGAAAGCCTTTGATTAGTTCAGAAACTTTGGCAGTGCTATTTGCTAGTAAGTTCATTAATCCATCAACAATATGTTTATCGAACCAAGCGGCTGGTTTTCCAATTAAGTTGAAGAGAATTTTTTTAGTTACAAATAGATATACTTCATCAATATAAAATTTTCTACTAGCCGCTGTGTATAGTCCACCCATTTGTTGCGAAATTCGAACTGGTAAATCATTGCTATTTTTAAACAAACGCGTAGCTAATAAAATACCAAGTAATGCTAATGAAACAGGTAAAACCGAAAAGGAGATAGGCACATGAGATGTAATTGGTAAGCCATCTGCAGTAACAAAGGATGCAATAGGTACTAATCCTGATCCAATTGCTAAAATGGCTAATAATATCAAAGGAATTTTCATGCTTATTGTTCCTTCGCCATGATGATTGTTTACAGAAGCATCTTTGCTCCAAAAAATACTATAATATAATCGGAACATATAAAATGCTGTAAGACCTGAAGTAATTAGTGCAACTACATAAATTAATCTGTTCGATTCAAATGCAGCCATTAAAATTTCTTCCTTACTAAAAAAACCAGCAAAAGGAGGGATACCTGCAATGGCCAAACAAGCAATTAAAAAACTAATATGTGTAATTGGCATTAATTTTCTTAATCCACCCATGTCTTTCATTTCATTACTATGAACAAAATGAATGACTGAACCAGCACCTAAAAATAATAGCGACTTAAAAAATGCATGGGTAAATAAATGGAACATAGAACCCATATAACCCAATCCTTCTTCTCCACTATATTTAGATACACCTAGTGCAAACATCATATAGCCAATTTGCGACATAGTAGAATACGCTAGTACTCTTTTAATATCGGTTTGTGTACAAGCAATTACTGCAGCAAAGAAAGCCGAAAAAGCACCAGTATACATCACTACTTGTAAAGCCCCAGGATCAGACAATGCAAATATTGGAAACAATCTAGCCACTAAAAAAACACCTGCAACAACCATGGTAGCCGCGTGAATTAAAGCAGATACTGGTGTAGGGCCTTCCATTGCATCGGGTAACCAAATATGTAAAGGGAACATGGCTGATTTACCAGCACCACCTATAAATACAAGAATTAATCCCCAACTAAGTGCAGACATACCAAGAAAAGAAGCAGCATTAATAGCCGTTAAATAAGGAGATGATATAACGCTTAAACGCTCTATTAAAATTCCAAAATCTAAGGTATGTGCATAGAAAGCTAAAATAAGTATGCCTATTAAAAAACCTAAATCGGCAAACCTAGTAACAATAAATGCTTTTTTTGAAGCAGCAACAGCACTAGGTTTTTCAAAATAAAATCCAATTAATAAAAATGAGGAAACACCCACTAATTCCCAAAACAAATAGATCTGAAAAATATTCGAAGAGAGAATTAATCCTAACATAGAAAAAGTAAACAACGATAAAAAAGCATAATAAGTAGCAAACCTCGTTTCTCCTTTCATATATCCTAAACTAAATACATGTACCATTAAAGAAACAAAACTTACCACCACCAGCATCATCACTGTAATAGGATCTAAAAGTATGCCCATATCAATAGATAGATTGGGTGCGAATTCTAACCAAGTATATTTAAAAACAATTATTTTTTGATAAACCCCATTGATTTTTCCTGTTTGAAAAAAGTATTGATAGGCAGTAGCAAAAGATAAAATTGTTGAAATAAATAAAGATAAAGTGCCTATGATTCCGCCAGTAGTAGAAAAATGTTTTCTACCAAAAAGCCCTAACAATAAAAAACAGGTTAGTGGCAAAATAGGAATCAGTGCTATAAAAATCGGATTACTCATTTGATCAGTTATTGGTATAAAAATGGTCGTCTATCAATGAATGTTTTAATACTTTAATTCTGTTGCATCTTCTACATCTATAGAATGATGACTTCTATATAAATTAATAATAATTGCAATGGCAACTGCTGCTTCAGCTGCAGCAATAGTGATAATAAAAATGCTAAAGAAAATACCATCTAATTTATCTGCGTACAAATATTTATTAAACGCAACAAAATTAATATTTACACTATTGAGCATTAGTTCAATAGCCATTAACATGGTAATCATATTTCTTCTGGTAAACAAACCATAGGCCCCTATGAAAAATAAGGCCGTACTTAAAAAAAGAATATGTGTTAAAGGAACTTCGTTCATGTGATTCAGTTAAATAGTTTGATTTGGTAAATTATTTTCTGGTTCTTTATGTTTAATGGCAATCACAATACAACCAATCATAGCGGCCAATAACAACATACTGATTAATTCAAATGGCAATAGGTAGCCAAAATTTTTTGTATCCAACATTTGAGTGCCAATATCATTCACCTTCAATTCAAATGGCTTACCCGTATTTAATTTGAAGGGATATTTTTGTAATAGTCTCATGATAAATGCTGCTCCGAAAACAACTGCCAATGCAGAAAAAATACTTCTCACTAATAATGGCTTTTGCATTTCATCGCCAGATTTAATAGTAAGAAATATTGAAAAGATAATTAGTACAACAATTCCACCAACGTATACTATAATTTGAACCGCAGCAAGAAATTCTAATTTCAACCAAAAATACAATGCGGCAATTCCTATTAAAGAAAATAATAACCAAATAGAAGCCCTAAATATTTTTCGGGTTGTAACAGCAAGTATTCCTGTGCCTAAAATAAAAGCAGCAATCAGGTAAAAAAATATAGCAGCAGCACTCATAATTAATATTTTAATAGATCAATTTTATTCTACGCCAGCCCTTAATTTAGAATTTGGTTGATTTAATTTTTTTGTTAACATCGCTCGGTCAAATACACTGTGTTCGAATGTTTGTGCCATTTTAATTGCATCAGTAGGGCAGGCCTCTACGCATAAATTACACATAGTACAAAGTTCTAAATGATAGATAAATGTGTCAATTGCTTTTTTCTTTTTGCCTTCTGGAGAAATATCAAATTTGTTAATGATTTTAATGGTTCCATTAGGGCAAGCCAATTCACAAGCAGAACAGCCAGTACACGCGTGTTCATTTTGGTCATCATGCGTCATGATAACTTCGCCTCTAAAACGTTCAGGCAAGTTTAATTCTAACCTGTTTTCTGGATATAATTGCGTAATAATTTCTTTGTGGTGCGTAAAATAGTAACCCGTTCTGCGCATCCCCACAAATAGAGATTTTAATGCGTTATAAATATCCTTAAAGTAATTAACTAGAAACATCTTACTGCTTTAATTTCAATTTAAAAATGCCAGCCCATGATAGCCACTAGGGTCATCAATAAAAGATTGAACATACTGATTGGTAATAAATATTTCCATTCTAAATTCAATAATTGGTCTACTCTTAATCTTGGAAATGTCCACCTAAACCACATAATTAAAAATATCAAGAAAAATGTTTTTCCAAAAAACCAAATAGACGATGGTATATAATCCATGATATGGTTAAATCCTTCCCAAGAGCCAATATGCAAAGGCATCCATCCGCCAAAAAACAAAGTGGCACCAATGGCACAAACAATAAATATATTAATGTATTCAGCTAAAAAGAATAAAGCGAATTTCATTCCAGAATATTCTGTATGAAAACCTGCTGTTAATTCAGATTCTGCTTCTGATAAATCGAATGGTGCACGATTGGTTTCTGCAGTTACCGCAATAATAAAAATCACAAAAGAAATTAACGCAGGAATATGTGCTTTAAAAATCCACCAACCGTTTTGTTGAGATAAAACAATATCATTTAAACTCAAACTGCCAGTTAAAACAATGATGGATAAAATAGATAAACCAACAGATAATTCATAACTCACCATTTGCGCACCACTGCGCATGGCACCTAATAAAGAATACTTATTATTACTAGACCATCCTGCCATTAAAATTCCAATGACTGATACCGATGAAATGGCAGATACATATAGCACACCAATATTAATATCCCATATTTGAAATCCTTTGGCAAAACCAATAGGAGCCAATACCATCATGGCAGAAATCATTACAATATAGGGTGCTAAATTAAACAAGAACTTATCTGCTCCGTCTGGTGTTAAGCCTTCTTTCATAATTAGTTTAACTGTATCAGCCAAACTTTGTAGCATCCCTTTCGGACCAACTCTATTAGGTCCAAGCCGTATTTGAATCCAAGCGGCTACTTTGCGTTCCATGAGTACCAGAACTAGTCCTAGCATGGCAAATAGGGCAATGGCTAATACACCAACAATTACAAACTCTATCAATAAAGCTAGGTTTGGTTGAAAGGTTTTGTTTAACCAATTGTGAACGATTGTTGTTAAGCTTTCTAAACTAAACATGTATCTAAAGTATCTTAATGAACAAATAATCTTCTATCAAACCCTGTTATTATAAAAATATTTATCGATCAATATCAGGAATAACCAAATCTAGTGTACCCATCGAGGCAACTAAATCACCTAATTTTTCACCAGTAGTCATATGATTGAGCGCCGATAAATTTGAAAAACCAGGAGACCTAAATTTAATACGATAAGGAGTTGTACCACCTTCACTTACTATATATACACCCAATTCACCACGTGCTGTTTCAACTGATTGAAAAAATTCGCCTTTGGGTAATTTTAAAACAGCTTTTGTTTTTGCTTGAAAATCACCTTCAGGAATCATGTCAATCAATTGCTCAATTATTTTTATAGATTCATTCATTTCACGTAAACGAACCATATATCTAGCAAATGAATCTCCAGCAGTTTCTAATATTTCATCGAATTGTAGTTGCTGATAAATTTCGTAAGGAAAATGTTTTCTTACATCGCAAGAAACACCGCTACCTCTGGCTGCAGGGCCTGTTACACCATAAGAAATAGCATCTTCAGCAGATAAAAAACCAACGCCTTTCATTCTGTTTTGAAAAATAATATTTCCGGTAACTAGTTCGTCGTATTCGTGAATTTTTAATTTATATAATTTCAAGAAATTCTTAACGCGTTCAACAAAGTTTGGATGCAAATCAGCCATTACACCACCTGGTACATTGTAGTTCATGGTTAAGCGCGCACCACAAGTTTCTTCCATGATATCATTAATGGTTTCTCTTTCTCTAAATGCATGAAAGAAAGGTGTAAATGCGCCAAGATCCATTGCCATAGCACCCCACCATAATTCATGTGAAGCAATTCTTGTTAATTCATCCATCAATACACGAATAACTTGCGCACGAGCAGGCACTTCAATTTGTAATGCTTTTTCAACCACCATTGCACATGCATGGTTATTAATATGAGCCGACAAATAATCCATTCGGCTAGTAGTATAAATAAATTGACGGTAAGTAAGACTCTCGCACATTTTTTCAATAGAGCGATGGATATAACCCAAATGTGGTTCTACTTTTTTAATGGTCTCTCCATTTAAGGTGATGACCAAATGCAATACACCATGTGTTGCTGGGTGTTGCGGGCCTACATTGATGATCAAATCTCCTTCTACTGTTTTACCAATTTCTTCCACCATGGTTTTCATTTGTTTTTAAATCGAATTAATATCGATTATTGCTAGATGCTATGGTTCTATAATTTAATCATGTTAATTGGATCATCATAATCTTTACGCAAAGGATATCCAACCCAATCATCTGTTAATAATAGCCTCCTTAAGTCTGGATGTTGTAAAAAAATAATCCCAAATAAATCAAATACTTCACGCTCATGAAATTCAGCAGTTCGCCAAATATCAGATACAGTATCAATTTCAGGAGTATCTCTATTAAGCTTTACTTTAATAACAATATTGTCGTTGGTTTTTTTAGAACGGAGATGATAAACCATTGTAAAATGGGTCTTCCAATCTACACATGTTAAACAGAACAAAAAATCAAAAGGCATTTGATTAAAATTGCGCAATTGTAAAGCAGCTTGTTTAAACTCACTTGCTTCTAAAGAGCAATTCAACCATTCGCCAGCTTCTTCAATTACTGCATTAGGCAGTAGTTCTTTGATAATAATTGTTAATTCTTCTTTCAACATATTAATAAGTACCGTTTTTCAAATGATCAATTGCAATAAAAATTAAACAGACTGTTTGATCTGTTCGCGTGTCATACCCATTTTTATTTTATCCTGTAAACTAATTAATGCATGTAGTAACGCTTCTGGCCTTGGTGGACATCCTGGAATATATACATCCACAGGAATTACGTGGTCTGCACCTTTTACTACAGAATAAGTATTATAAAAAAAAGGGCCTCCGCTAATAGCGCAGGCACCCATTGCAATCACATATTTAGGATCAGCCATTTGATCGTATAGACGTTTTAATACTGGCGCCATTTTATTCACAATTGTTCCAGCAATAATAATAACATCTGCTTGTCGGGGAGTAGCCCTTGCAACTTCAAAACCAAATCGAGAGAAATCGTATTTGGCAGAGGCAACAGCCATCATTTCAATACCACAACAACTAGTAGCAAATGTGAGCGGCCATAATGAATTAGACCTAGCCCAATTAATTACATCATCTAATTTACTCAACACAATTCCACCGCCTGCTGTTTCATGAATTTGTCCTGGAAATTCTTGATTTGTTTTGTTTTCAGTTGAAACCATAAATTTTTATTGAACAATCTTTTGATTTATAATAAATTATACGTGTTAAATCCATTTTAAAGCACCTTTTTTGTGTGCATATAAAAACCCCATAAATAATATAAAAAAGAATACAATGATTTCAAATAATGCAGGCATTCCTACTTGCTTAACAACCACAGCCCATGGATACATAAACACTAACTCAACATCAAAAATTAAAAAGATTAATGCAAATAGATAATATCCAACATTAAACTGGTTCCAAGGAGAACCTTCTGAAGGAATACCACATTCATAGGCTTGTCCTTTCTGAGGATTTTTTGTACCCTTTACGAAGATTTTTGCAATTAAAATACCGCCAAATGAAAAAGCAATTGCGGCAAGAATTAAAACAATTAAGTAAGCTGCACCCATAGCAATAAATTATCGGGCATGAAGATAGTGAATAACAATTATTAGAAAACTTGATTTTACGCACTTTTTGTTATGATTTTTATCATAGTTTTTAAATTTTCTACACGATATTCTTTTACATTTAGCAAATCTAAATATTATAAAAATACATCATACCTTATTAGGATTAATTACTTTACTATTGCTAAAACAATAGTTTGTAACCATCTATTTCTCTTTAATAGGAATACTTGCTAAAATTGATTCAATACAATACTGAACATTTATCTTTGTTAAAAACCAACTCATTTGAAACAACTCGCTGCGGTAAATCCTTTTTTTTGGAAATATAGAAATCGTTTTTTTATTGGGATTTTCTTTGTGATTGGGGCAAATTATTTGGCAGTATTAGCACCTCAAATAACAGGATTTGTAGTAAATCAGGTGCAACAACATTTACCTGGTGCAAAGCAAATTAGTACAAAACCATCTCACGACTTTATTGTGAATTGGTTTATTCAAACAATTGAACACAATCAATATCCTTTTACAACACTAGTAGCTATTTGCAGTCTAACTATTTTGTTCTTAGCCATAATAAGGGGAGTACTCATGTTTTTTATGCGTCAAACCATTATTGTTATGAGTAGGCATATTGAGTTTGACCAAAAAAATCAAATCTATCAACACTACCAACAGCTAGATACAAATTTTTACAAAACCAATAGTACCGGCGATTTAATGAATCGTATGTCTGAAGATGTAAGTAGGGTAAGAATGTATACTGGCCCTGCAGTGATGTATTTAATAAACTTAGTTGCACTAATTGGCTTTTGTGTTGTAAGTATGCTTAGAAAAGATGTACAGTTAACATTATATGTGTTAGCACCATTACCCATTTTAGCCATAACCATCTATATTATTAATAGTGTCATTAATAAAAAAAGCGAATTGATTCAATCCTTGCTTTCTGATTTAACCACCAATGCCCAAGAGTCCTTTTCAGGCATACGTGTGATTAAATCTTTTGTTCAAGAAAAAGCCATGTTAGGATTTTTTAAGAAAAATAGTGAATCCTATAAAACACAAGCCATTGAACTAGCAAAAGTAGAAGCAATCTATTTTCCTAGTATGGCCTTATTAATAGGACTCAGTACATTGGTAACTATTTACATTGGAGGCGTTCAGGCATTACATGATACAAGTAAACTTGGCTTAATTGTTGAGTTTGTGATTTATATAAATATGCTGACTTTTCCAGTAAGTGCTATTGGTTGGACTGCTAGTATGATTCAAAGAGCAGCAGCTTCTCAAAAAAGATTGAATGAATTTTTAAATACCAAACCAGTCATTCAAAATCATCCTTCAATTATACCATCCACCGTAACAGGAGATATTGTATTTAACCATATTAGTTTTACTTATCCGCATACAGGAATAAAAGCCATTCAAGACCTTAATTTAGAAATTAAAAAAGGAACTAAGGTATTGGTATTGGGTAGAACAGGTAGTGGAAAATCAACCCTAGCGCAGCTTTTACTTCGATTCTATGACCCTTCAAATGGAAAGATAACAATAGGGGGCACTGATATAAAACAGATAGACATAAACAATCTTCGAGAAAAAATTAGTTATGTTCAACAAGATGTTTTTCTATTTAGCGATACGGTTGCTGGTAATATCAGTTTTGGATTAGCATCATTGGCCTCAAAAGAAACCATTGAGCGTGCAGCCAAATTTGCAAGCGTACACCAAGAAATTCTTGGTTTTGAAAAAGGGTATGATACTTTAATAGGAGAGCGCGGTGTTACGCTAAGCGGAGGACAAAAACAGCGTATTTCAATAGCAAGGGCTTTAATTAAAGATCCTGAAATTGTTGTATTCGACGACTGTTTAAGTGCTGTAGATGCAAAAACCGAGTTTGAAATATTAAGCAGCTTAAACAAATATCTACACGAAAAAACCGCTATAATAATTACCCATCGCATCTTTTCAACTTTTAGATTTGATACAATCATTGTATTAGAAAATGGGGCAATTATTGAAAAAGGCAATCACGAAGACCTCTTATTATTAAATGGTTATTACGCAGAATTGTATCGTATGCAACTCACTGAATTAACTGATTCTAGCCTTTAAACAGATAAAATGGCTGAATCTTAAAACATAATTGTTGGAAATTTTGGTAATTCTGAAACAATCCTATATTTGTAAGGCTTAAATAATTCTGAACTTAAACCAATTTAACTGTGTCGTACGAGAATAACGAGAACAACGAAAAAAAGATGGAAAGCGTTTATAGTAAACGTATTAGAGCTGGAAAAAGAAGAACTTATTTTTTTGATGTAAGAGAAACTCGTGGAAGCGACTACTACCTAACAATTACAGAAAGCCGTAAACGTTTTGATAATAATGGTTACGACAGACATAAAATATTCTTGTACAAAGAAGATTTTAATAAGTTTATAAAAGCATTAGGCGAAGCAATAGATTATGTAAAAACTGATTTAATGCCCGATTTTGATTTTGATGCTTTTAACCATGAATATGCAGAAGGAGAAGAACCTATATATGAAGCTGCTACAGTTAGTGAAACAATAACCAATCCATCTGTAGAACCAATTACAGAACCAGCAGTACCAGAAATAGAAATTCCAACAAGTCCAGAAATTAGTCAACCACCATTAGACAATGGAGCAACTGAAGAGGTTGATAAATGGTAAAACATTTTATATAAAAAAAGCCACATTAAATGTGGCTTTTTTTATGCTAAGCAATTTCTTTTTGCATCCAAACATTACATGCATTGTGTCCTGAATTTCCTAGTGGGGCAGTTAAATATTCAAATCCAAATTGTTCATAAAGTTTCACTGCTTTAATTAAAGAAGGGGTGATGGTTTCTAAGTACATCTTTTTAAAACCATTAAGCTTTGCAGCTTCTACACAGTTAGCAAGCATTCTATAGCCCAAACCCTTTCCCCTGGCTGTTTTCGTTAAAAATACTTTAACCAATTCACATGTATCAATTGGCAATCCATCTGTAGAAAAATAGCCCGTACCACCTATAATTTCTCCATTTAATTCGGCAATAAAATAGGCACAATTTTTATTTGAATTAAACAATTCAAATAAGTGATCGGTACTTTCTTCAAAATAAACAGTGCCAGGTAAATTAGCACCTAAATCTTCCAAAGATGTTCGAATAATTTTGGCAATGATAGGATTGTCTGAAATTTGAATTGGACGAATAATAATTTCCATGTAGCCTATTTACAAAATTCTTTAAAACAATTAATTAATCCATTCGTAGAACTATCATGAGTAGTTACTTTGGCATTATTTTCAAGTTCAGGTAATATTTGATTGGCCAATTGTTTACCCAATTCAACACCCCATTGATCGAAACTGAAAATATTCCAAATTATCCCTTGTACAAAAATTTTATGCTCGTAAATACCAATTAATGTTCCAAGTGTAGACGGTGTAATCTGTTTCACTAAAATTGAATTGCTTGGTTTATTGCCGCTGAATATTTTAAAAGGAGTGAGCTTTTTAATTTCTTCTTCTGATTTACCTGCTTTCATCAATTCTACCTTCACTTCATTTTCAGACTTACCGTTCATTAATGCTTCGGTTTGCGCAAAATAGTTAGACATTAATTTAAGGTGATGGTCTCCAATTGCGTTATGACTAATAGCCGGAGCTATAAAATCACAAGGAATTAATAAGGTTCCTTGGTGGATTAATTGATAAAATGCATGCTGACCATTGGTTCCAGGTTCACCCCAAATAACTGGGCCAGTGGCATAGTTAACAGGATTTCCATTTCTATCGGCACTTTTACCATTACTTTCCATATTTCCTTGTTGGAAATAGGCTGCAAAACGATGCATGTATTGGTCATAAGGTAGAATAGCCTCGGTTTGAGCACCCATAAAGTTTACATACCAAATGCCTATTAAAGCCATTAATACAGGTATGTTTTTATCGAAAGGAATTGTTTGTAAATGAATATCTGCTTTTTCGGCACCTTTTAATAATTCAATAAAATGATCGTATCCAATAGTCAGTGCAATTGATAATCCAATAGCACTCCATAAAGAATAACGACCACCAACCCAATCCCAAAATTCAAACATATTTGCTTTATCAATGCCAAATGCAGTAACCGCTTTTTCATTCGTACTCAGTGCAGCAAAATGTTTTGCAATATCTTTTTCAGATGCACCTGAAGCCAAAAACCAAGTTCTAGCTGTTTGTGCATTGGTCATGGTTTCTTGTGTGGTAAATGTTTTAGAAGCAATTAAGAATAATGTTTCTTCTGGATTTACCTGCTTTAATGTTTCTGCAATATGAGATCCATCAACATTGCTCACAAAAAAGGTTTCAATACCAGTTACCCAATATGGCTTAAGCGCTTCAGTAACCATAACTGGCCCTAAATCACTTCCGCCAATACCAATATTTACAATGTATCGTATTTTTTTTCCGGTATAGCCTTTTGCAGATCCACTATGAATAGATTCGCAAAACTGTTTCATTTGCTGCTGTACTTTTAAAATATCAGGCATAATATCTTTTCCATCAACCATAACTGGATTACCTGAAAAATTTCTTAGTGCCGTGTGTAATACAGATCTGCCTTCGGTTTCATTAATAATATTTCCAACAAACATTTCTTGAATTGCATCTTTCAATTTGCAATCCTCTGCTAATTCAAGCAATAACTTTAGTGTTTTTTGATTGATAATATTTTTAGAATAATCAAAAACAATTTCGTCTAAACACAAGGAAAATTTTAAAAATCTATCTGGTTCTGTAGCAAATAAATCACGCATGTGTTTGCGATTCATTTCTTCTTCAAAATGTTTTTTTAATAAAAACCAGGCTTGTGTAGTTGTTGGATTTGTTCTAGGAAACATATATATAAGTTTGTAATAGTAAGTTTATAATAACGCGTGTTATAAATTCGAAATAGTATCAATCGTTTGTTGAACATTACTAGGTGTAATATCTAAATGTAGCACAAAACGTATTTGAGTAGGAGAGATGGCTATTGCCAAAATACCTTTTTCTTTTAAAATAGTAGCCAATTCTGGCGCTGTAAATCTGCCCTTCACTTCAAATATCACAATATTGGTTTCTACAGGAAGAATTGTTCCAACAAAGTCTTTTTTAAGCAATGCAGCTTCAATTAGTTTAGCATGATGGTGGTCATCGGCTAATCGATTGATATTATTTTCCAAAGCATAAATACCTGCTGCTGCCAAAAAACCAGCTTGTCTCATACCTCCTCCAAAAAGTTTGCGAACCCTTCTTGCTTTTGCAATAAAAGCTTTGTTACCTAATAACACACTGCCAACGGGCGTACCCAATCCTTTGCTCAAACAAATTGATATTGAGTCAAACACTTCACCATACTGAATACAGGTTTCGTTTTTAGCTACAATCGCATTAAAAATTCGAGCCCCATCTAAGTGTAACTTTAAATTATTATTTAAGCAGACATTCTTAATTATTTGAATATCATTAAATTCATAACAACTTCCACCACCTCTATTTCCTGTATTTTCTAATGAAACTAGGGTACTTAATGGCTTATGAATATCAAGCGGATTAATGGCTTCAACTACCATTTCGGCATTAATTCTACCCCTATCGCCGTTTAAAAGTCTAACGGATGCACCTGAATTTGCAGCAATACCACCACCTTCATACAAATACACATGTGATAATTTATCGCAAATCACTTCATCTCCTGGCTGGGTATGACATTTAATGGCAATCTGATTGGTCATTGTTCCGCTAGGACAAAAAACAGCGGCTTCCATTCCAAATAATTTAGCAGAAAGGCTTTCTAATGCATTAATGGAAGGATCTTCTCCAAAAACATCATCCCCAATTGGAGCTTCCATCATAGCTTGAAGCATTTCTGGACTTGGTTTTGTTACGGTATCGGATCGAAAGTCTATCATAATGAATGCAAAGTTAATTCGAAAAGCAGTTTTTAAGGATAGATTATAGATTTAAATTTATCCTCATTCTAGTTTACAAATGTCCAATTTTACCCAATTTATTAAGTTTTTCCACATTTAACCTTTGATTCTGATGATTTTTTGTATTTTCGCAGGCTCTGAAAAGACCTGCTAATTGTTAAATGACACTTATTTTTAGTTTATAATATAACAATTGCAACTTTTCCACGTTTAACATTCATTAAGACAATAATAGACTATGAGGCAGCTCAAAATCGCTACCCAGATTACCAACAGAGATTCACAGGCCGTTGAAAAGTATCTACAGGAAATCTCTAAGATTCCAATGATCAATCCCGAAGAGGAAACAACACTTGCCCAAAAAATCAAAATGGGTGACCAAAGGGCTTTAGACAAATTGGTTCAAGCGAATTTACGTTTCGTAGTATCAGTAGCAAAACAATACCAACACCAAGGTCTTTCTTTAAGTGATTTAATTAATGAAGGAAATTTGGGTTTAATTAAAGCTGCACAACGTTTTGACGAAACCAAAGGTTTTAAATTCATCTCATACGCTGTATGGTGGATTCGTCAATCAATTTTACAAGCTTTAGCTGAACAAGGTAGATTGGTACGTTTACCACAGAACAAAATTGGTACTTATAATAAAGCCAATAAAGCATACATGGCATTTGAACAAGAACATGAGCGTGAACCTTCTACCGAAGAGTTGGCTGAAATTCTTGAAATGAGCGAAACAGAAATCAACAATATTTTCCAAAGTAATACACGTCATACTTCATTAGATGCACCAGTACACGAAGCAGAAGATGTTGCTATGGGTGACTTGTTAGAAGGTAGCGATGATACTGATGAAGATGTTATGAAGGATTCTTTGCGTGAAGAAATTCGCAGGGTTCTTAAATCTTTAAGTCCTCGCGAAGCAGAAATTGTAAATGCTTATTTTGGTTTAGACGGAGAAAATGGTGTTACAATTGAACAAATTGGAATGAAATACGATTTAACCAAAGAACGTATTCGTCAAATTAAAGAAAGAGCTATTAAGCGTTTACAAAAAGCTAGGTACAGCAATGCGTTAAAAGCATATTTAGGATAATTTTTCAATACAATTTGTATTGAATATATAATAGAAAGAGGCTATATCACACAATTGATATAGCCTCTTTTAATTTAATAAATAGCCTTTCATAATCATCAAATTAGCAAACCATTTAACTATTTCCATGTTATATAATTTGTAAACTCGTTCTATGTATAAATGGCTGATTATATCTTGCTTTATTCTTTCAATTTTATCTTGCGAAAAAGATATCAGTTTTGCACCTGATGCAACTACAAGTAAATTAGTAGTAGATGCTCAAATTGAAAATAATCAAGCCCCAATGGTTGTTTTAACTACTTCAATGGGTTATTTTGCTACACTAGATTCTGCTATGTTGTACAATAGTTTTGTACACAATGCCATCTGCAGTATTAGTGACGGAACAAAAACACAACAATTAAAAGAATTTAAAATCCCATTAAATACTGGGAATTTATATTATTATAGTAATGATCCTAGTACAGCGAGTACCAATTTCAATGGCATCTTAGGAAAAAAATATCTCCTAACCATTCAATATAATAATCAAACCTATTCTGCATCAACTACAATACCATTACTCACCAAAACAATCGATTCAATTTGGTGGGAGCCATTAAAAAATTATCCAGATTCACCGCAGGTTTCATTAATGACTAAAGTAACAGATCCCCCAGGTTTAGGTAATTATATTCGCTATTTTACCAAACAAAATAAAGGACAGTATTTTCCAGGATTTAATAGTGTTTTTGACGATCAAATTATAGATGGCAAAACATATAGTGTTCAAATAGACAGGGGAGTAGATCGCAACCTTCCATTTGATCGTAAAAATTATGGCTACTTTTTTAAAGGAGATACTGCCACAGTAAAACTCTGTAATATTACAAAAGAGACCTATGATTTTTGGCGTACTTGGGAATTTGCTTTTTCTTCAATAGGCAACCCATTTTCTGCACCAGGAAAAGTCATTGGAAATATCAATAACGACGCATTAGGTGCATTTTGTGGTTATGCAGCCCAATATAAAACACTGATTATCCCCAAATAATCCGATTTTGTGTACAATACATATCGTTTAAGTAGTGTAAGCGATTTAATTTTGTATGTTCTAAATATAATTTAATGGCAAACGAAGCAACAGAAAAAGTACATGTTTTAATAATTGGATCTGGTCCTGCAGGATATACTGCGGCAATATATGCAGCAAGAGCAAATATGAAACCGGTTTTATACCAAGGAATACAACCTGGTGGACAATTAACTATTACCACTGAAGTTGAAAACTATCCTGGATACCCAGATGGAATTCAAGGTCCTGAAATGATGGTTAATTTTGAAAAACAAGCCACCCGAATGGGAGCAGACATTCGTTATGGATTAGCCACTAAAGTAGATTTTAGTGTACGTCCATTTAAAGTAGAAATTGACGAAGAAAAATGGATAGAAGCCGATTCAGTGATTATAAGTACAGGTGCATCTGCTAAATGGTTAGGATTAGAAAGTGAAGAAAGACTCAATGGATTTGGTGTGAGTGCTTGTGCTGTTTGTGATGGATTCTTTTTTAGAGGTAAAGAAGTAGCAATTGTAGGCGCCGGAGATACAGCTGCTGAAGAAGCATTGTATTTATCTAAATTATGTACAACAGTTCATATGGTGGTTAGAAAAGACCAAATGCGTGCTAGTAAAGTAATGCAAGACCGTGTATTGAGTACCGCAAATATTAAAGTTTATTGGAATAGTGTTACCGACGAAATACTAGGAGAGAAAAAAGTAGAAGCCGTACGTTTATTAAATACAGCAACCAATCAAAAATTAGAGATTCCTGTAAGTGGATTTTTTGTTGCTATAGGACATGAACCCAATAGTGGTATTTTTAAAGACTTCATAAATATGGATGAAACTGGCTATATACAAACAGTGCCAGGTACTTCTAAAACAAATATTCCAGGCGTTTTTGCAGCAGGAGACGTACAAGATAAAAATTATCGTCAAGCAGTTACTGCAGCAGGTAGTGGTTGTATGGCCGCTTTAGATGCAGAACGCTATTTAACAGCAAATGGACTTTCATAATTAATTTACAAAATATAAATAAGGCGATAGCATTCAGCTAATCGCCTTTATTTTTGCATTATGCTTACTATTCAATTAGATGCCGTACAATTTTATGCTTACCATGGAATTTTTGATGAAGAAAAAACCTTGGGTAATAATTATGTAGTTGATATTAAAATTGAAGTTAGTGCCAATAAGCAAATCATTGAATCAATTACTGAAACAATTGATTATGCGCTAGTTTTTGATATGCTTAAAAAGAGAATGCAAATTCCAACCCCATTATTAGAAACAATTGCAACTGATTTTTGCCATACCATTTTACATAATTTTCAATTGGCCTCATCTATTGATTTTAGTATCAAAAAAATGAATCCACCAATTGAAAA
>Ga0194047_10000098_pt1 | contig 60126 bp, 61 predicted proteins | sample JunL225m_MetaG_2_FD_160070 | JGI IMG/M metagenome (GOLD analysis project Ga0194047, IMG submission 160070) | Anoxic zone freshwater microbial communities from boreal shield lake in IISD Experimental Lakes Area, Ontario, Canada - Jun2016-L221-5m | ecosystem: Environmental > Aquatic > Freshwater... | reverse complement strand
AAAATAATACAACTGTTAAAGCAGGTGAAGGAAAAGGTACTTCTCGTTATGCTGGCCAAGGTAGAGATGGAAGCAATGATTCTTCTAATTCTGATTCTGTTGATGAAAATGGAAACTCTACTAGTGGAGGTACTTCAAGCAGCACGGGGATGATGTTAGGGTTAGCCACTTTGGCTGGCTTTGCTATTGTTGCAGGAATGAGCAAAAACAAAAAGGAGAAAAAGAGTCCTTCAACCGTTGGATCAGTAAAAAAAACAACGGCTAAATCAACTAATAAAAAAAAAATTAAAGAAGTAGAATTATCTTAATTATCAACTAAAAATAAAATACTATGCCTAATCAATTAAATGTTCAGTCAGATGCAAATACAACACTTAACGGTGCTATCGTTGGTGTAAATGCCACTGTTAGAGTTCCTAATCCGTCAATTAGATTTACTAATCCCGGATTTTTCATTACAGGGAATTACCATCCAGCTCAAATAGATAATATTAAAGCAATGTGGTATTGTTCTCTCGTATCTGCTTAAAAATAAATAAGTGAATTATCAATAAAAATCAATCAATAATTAACAAATAAAAATTAAAACAAAATGGCAACATTAACAATTTCCAAATCAGCCAAAGACGACTTTAGCCTCGAATCAATAAAAGGTTATGGCGAAGCAACTGGAACCGCAATCGCTGGTTTCGTTGTTGCTCATGTCGCAATGAAAACTTTAAAGCAATCAGATAGCCTGTTGGCGAATGCTGCTTTATTACCTGCAGGTATTGCAGGGGCAATCTATTTAAAACATCCTTTAGCTAAGATGGCTTGCATCGGTGCTGCTATCTATGGTGGTGTTCGTGCAACGAATATCATGGTAGCTGAGGTAGTTTCGGATGCCCCGGCAGCCGTTGACCCTAAAACTGGCCAACCAGTGAAAGGAGTACTTGGTTCTATCGGTGACCATATTCCAGAAGCATTAAAAGCTAAAATTCGTTCGTTCCTTCCTACATTAGGAGATGCAAATGAATTATTAGGAATCGATGATGAGATCGGAGACATCGATTTAGATGATAATATTGGTAATACCGAAGATGTGGATTACGAGGATGTAACCAATGTAAAAGGTATCGGATCTAGCCAAATGCTATAATCCAAAAGTAAAAATAAACGTAAAAAATCAATCAATAAATAAAAACAATTTAAAATTAAAATACCATGCAATCACAAAATGAAAAATTATTAGAAAGGGGAGCTGCTTTTTTGCAAGATCCTAAAATTATGAACCGTCTTTCTGAACAAACCAGAAAAGACATCCAAGAAGGAAAAAAGGAATTCTTCCTTTCGGATTTCTATGTTCGTAAAAAATTGGACGGCTTTGCCGGTGAAATCGAATTGATCCGTGTTGTGGACAGTGCCGCAATTGGTATCACTCGTTTCGATAAAGGAGTTCCTATCCCACATGCTGACATCGCTGTCGTTGCTATTGGCCTTGCTTATGCTTATGATGCTACCGATTTGTTGGTTGCTGATCAAGTTCGTTATGCAAGTTCTGAGTACTTAAACACTTTCCCTACAAAATTGGTGAATGCTGATTTAGTAGTGAAAAATGGGCAACATCTGATTATCGAAAGCCGTGTTAAACAGTTTTTGGCAAACGCGTATGCTGATTTCGGGGTAGGTGCAAACGATGAAAATAATGTTTTGCTTCCAACTCCAAAATTATTGCAAGCACGTAAAACCACTACAGCGAATTTAAAGTTCCCTGTTAATGGTGCCGCACCAGCACACTCACACTTCGTTGAAGTAACTTTCAAGGGGGTGTATATTGCTGATAGAGCATAATCAGGCCAACTCTTAATTATCCTAAAAAGCACTCACTCATTTGTTTGAGTGCTTTTTTTGGTTTTTCTAATTTTTACTAAAAACTTTAACAATGAAAAAAGCTAAAATTCAAGTCGTTTCTCTTCCGTTACCAAATGGTACGGTTGCTGCTAAACGTGCGTTTCAGGTTGACCTTGACCCTGAATTTAAAACCTGTCGTGGTTTTTATGTAATTCGTAACTCTGGTGCTGATTACTTAAAAATTGAGGTGCTAGATACTACTGGTAAATCAATCCTCGATGCTGTAAATATTCAACACTTAGTAGTTGGAACTGACATCAAAATTAAAGACCGTTTCTTCACGGAAACGCCTTTCAAGGCTCAAGGTGGTAAAACTACCATTAACCTTCAAAACTTTGCCGCTGCAGCTGGTGACCAGGTGACCGATATTATCTTTTTACTAGATAACGAAGAAATCTAATCATGAACAGCCTTTTACTAATCACTTATCGACCTACAGCAGACGGGAAAGCTGTCACGGCTCAGGCAATCGTCCAACAGCCGGATATCACTCATTTGCTTAGGGTAAAAGGCTCTGTTGATTTTGAAGTGTACAACACAGGAACGGTGTCGTTTTTCCTTTTCGAAAATATCGAGATATTACCAACAGAAAGTTGGACACCAAGAAAATCAACACCTTTGCCTTTCTCTGATGATATCCCTTTAAGATGGTCCGACAATTACGACCATAGCAAAATTATTGGCGATGTTATCTTGCCACCTCCTAACGAAGTACCTAAATAACATGGAACTAGAAGGTAAAATAGACTTAATTCTTGAAAAAGTTTCGAAGATTGATGTAAATGTTGGGAAAATGGAGGTTCGTCTCGACTATCTTGAAAAAAATAGCGCAATCCATGAAGAAAAGATACAAAATATTGAAGCAACTAGGCACAAAATGATTGGTATTTTTTCATTAATCAGTTTGGCCGCAACGGCTTTTTTTACATGGCTTTTTAAACATTTCTAAGATGATTAATACCGATTCATTATTTTATAAAGCTTTTGGTACAGCTTCTCGTGAAGATTACGTTGTATTAATCAGTTATGGAATCCTAGGTTTATTGATCTCGATGCTTATTGAACTTATTCGTAATAAGAATAAAATCAAAAGTCAAGGAGGGTTCAAATTAACGTATTGGTTCTATGATAACTTTGCCCGAATCCTTCTTTCTATCATCGCTATTTTCGTTGGAATACAATTTAGTCCCGAATTACTGAATTTAAAAATAAGCAATTGGGGAGCTCTGGTCGCTGGTATATCTACCGACAAAATCATTGAAACATTAGTTAGTTTAAAATCAAGTTCAAAAAATGACAATTCAGGAGCTAGCTCAACAAATTAAAGCAAAAAATTTTTTGTTCGAAATCTCTATTTCGGGTAAAAACCCTTTTGGAAAAAACAATGTAAAAAACATTGAAGAACTACACGGATCGATTGAAGAATACTTAAACAAAATTGCAAAAAGCAATAATGTCACCCAGTTAGGCATTAATCTTTTTTCACCTAACGGTTCTTCATTCCTTCGTAAAGGTTTTTTTTTGGTTGACATCGTACCCGTTGATAATAAATCAACAATTGTTGATTCCGCTTCAACAATTGTTGATGCTTCAACAAAAAGCGTTGATTCATCAACAAAATCTGTTGATGGTGTAGAAAATAGTAATAATGAAAAAACAAAAGATTCCATGTCAGATATCAAAACCGAAATAAAAAATGCTCAGCTTGAAACGGAACTTCGTTTCCTAAAAAAGGAAAATGAGTCGCTCGTTGAAAAAAATAAAAAATTGGAGCGTAAGAATAATGAATTCTATGATGAAAATTTAAAGTTGGCCCGTGAAGTATCGACCCAGAAAGAAAAACTTGAACTAGAATATAAAACTAAAGAACTAGGTCTTCAGAAAGAAAGAGAATCTGGGTTAGGAGGTCTTATGGATTCTGTAAAAGAAATTCCTGCTGAGGGTTGGCAACTTCTCGCTGGCTTCTTTCCTAATCATCCAATGAATAAACAACTTCCTGATAAAAAAGAAAGTCATCACGAAAGCAAAGGCGAAAAACATGCTAACGCTGATGCTCAAGGTATGATTGATATTGTGGTTTCCCTGATGCTAAAAGAAACTCCAGAAAAGATAGGTATGGTTTCAATGGTCATGGAAGGCCTTTTAAAGAATGAAAGAAATCTAATAAAAGTGTATTCAAAACTTTTCCCTGATTCTCCTGGTGCTCAAAAGGAAGAAAATCCGAATGAAGAACAATAAGAAATTTAACAAGATTAATTAAAATAACCATGGCCAAAATAAAAATAGATATTAACTCATCCACGGTGATGGACGAGGTCATTATAAAAAATGCATTGCAAACAATCGCTAAAAACTTTTCAAAGGACAATCTTAAATTTATCGCTGAACTGTCCGCTAAACCCAATGCTAATGAAAAGTTTGATAAGCTAAAAAACAATGCAATGGTAAATATGCTTCTAAAATAAAATAGTATGGAAAATCAACCTATTGTCGTTAAGTCTGACTCTTCAATCGCTACTAAATTAATTGGTGCCGTAGTCGTATTGATTGGGGGTTATTTTGCGTATAGTAAAATATCAACTATGATTGCTGATAAGAAAAGATCTGGTGAATATGAAAAAACTGGAGAAGACTCAAATTCTAATCTTGCAGCTCAGATTTACTCAGAGTATAAAGCATTTTGGGTTTCAGATGATAAAATGATAGAACTATTTCGTCAGATATCGGACTATAAAGCAGTGAAAGCGGCTTATACAAAATTAAGTGGAGGTCGCGATATGATGGAAGATGTTCGCTCACATGTTAAATCGGGAGCGATGCAACAAATCTTAAATATTATCGGTGTTAAAGGTGGGGCTAAAGGTACTACAAGCAGTCAAAGTAATGATATTTTAACCTTGCTTAAAAATAGAAAACAAGGCGAAGACATCAATCGCTATTTAGTTACTACTAAAGACGGTGCACGGCTTAGAAAGTCTGCTAAAGTCGATAGTATCCTTTCGTGGAAAACTATCACTACAGGCAATAATATCATCGCTTCATTGAATAAAGACATGGTCGTTGGGTTGGTTGATTATATAACCATCAAAGCAAATGGTGGGAAGTTATTATACGATGATTCGGCCAATGTGTTTTTTATTCCGGTTCTGGTACTTAATAACTCTGGAGCTTTCAAAAATTGTGTGATTGCAGCTTCAAACGTGATTGTTAAAAAACCTTCTGAAATAGATTCATCAAAAAGGATAATAATAGGTACAGCGGCTTACGATATGGCCGTGGCTGGCCTTGGTGATTATCAAGAAACTTCTTTAATGTTATAAAAATGGCAAAATTCGATAGCGCAATACCTTATATTCAAAAAGCTGAAGGTGGTCTTAGTAGAGCTACTACAGACACGGCAAGCTTGCACCCTTCACCATGGACCTATCAAGGTAAAACGGGATGGCACACCAACCGTGGAATAACTTACCAAACTTTTGTTGGTATGGCTCCTAAGGTAGGTTATGACATTTCGCCTGAAAACTTCTTTACCATGCCTGACCGTATTTGGTTGGGAATCTATAAAATTGGTTTTTGGGACCCAATGCCTAGCGACTCGTTAACCTCTCAAGCGATGGCGAACGCTGTCGTTGATTTTGCGTGGGCTTCAGGTGTGGGTGGTGCCACCAATCAAATAAAAAAATGGTTATACAATACCTATAAAATTAATGCTAGCTCAATGAGTGACATTGCTAGAGCTATCAACGGCCTGACAGCGCAAAATGAAAAGGTCGTATTCGAAAGCTTTATCAATCATCGAAAAAACTTTTTCCTTTCTTTAAATCAACCTGCTAATGAAAAAGGATGGCTCGCTAGAATGGATACCCTCCTGAACCAAGGGTTACAACTGGTGAAAGATAATCCAGGAACTGCTGTTTCAGGAGGTTTTTTTTTGCCCTCCTCCTAACTCTAGGAATCTGGAAACGTAAGTCAATAGCAGATTTTGCTACTAAAATATTATCAAAAAAATAAGTATGATAAATTTCGAAAATATAAAAAAGGGTTTCTTTGGTTTAGTTTCTTTGATATTGTTCATCTATGCTATTTTTTATTTGAAAAGTTGCACCGACAATTTCATTCATAAACACAAAAAACAATCTCAAGATTCAACACAAACGGTAAAAATTGTTATCAAACGTGTGTATCAGGACCGTTGGAAAACGATTGAAGGGAAAACAATAAGAATTGTTGATTCCATACCTATCCTTCAAAACTTACCAATAGATACCCTTGCTGTAATCAAGAACTATTACCGTGAAAATTCCTATTGCGACACTTTACGTGATAGCAGCTTGCTGGCCGTCATTAAAATTAAAGTTGCAGAAAACAAACTAAAACAACCTCCAACGCTTGATTATAAAATTCTTGTTCCGCAAATTGAAAAAACAATCACCGTTACCAATACAATTACACGAAAAGATACTATCAACATGGCGAAGGTTTTTCTTCTGGTCGGTATCAGAGCTGGTGTAAATGAAAAATTAATAGGAGCGATTGCTCCCGAAATGATTCTTGTATTGAAAAATAAACGTGCCGTTGGTGTGAGTTATGACGTCATTCAGAAAACATATAATGTAAGTGCTTATTTTCCTATTAAATTTTAATCTATAACCATGAAAAGCAATTCTATCAAAAAAGAAACGAATAAAATAGCAAAAAGAAAGGTAGTTCATGGATGGAATCCTGATTTACCAGACCATAGAGATATTGTTTATAAACCAAAAGTGGCCCATTTGCCATCATCTATTGATTTAAGGAATTCTGGTTTTATGCCTATAGTATATGATCAAGGGCAGCTTGGTTCGTGTACTGCTAATGGAATTGGTGCCGCTATTCAATATGAACTTTCTAAGCAAAAATTGCCCAATTTTATGCCATCTCGTTTATTTATTTATTTCAATGAAAGAAAAATTGAAGGAACAATAAAACAAGATGCTGGAGCACAAATTCGTGATGGGATTAAATCAGTTGCAAAACAAGGTGTCTGTGATGAATTGATATGGCCTTATGTTCCAACTAAATTTAAACAAGCACCTTCTATTGTTGCTTATCAATCGGCTTTAGCAAATATCGTTACTAAGTATGAACGTGTAAATGGTACGGAAGCAAGTATTAAATCTGCATTGTCTGAAGGCTTCCCCGTAGTTTTTGGTTTTACCTGTTACGATAGTTTCGAAAGTTCAGAGGTCGCGGCTTCTGGAGTATTACCAATGCCATCGCTAAAAGAAAAAATAGTCGGTGGCCATTGTGTGCTGTGTGTTGGATATGATGACTCTAAAAAAATATTCATCATCCGAAATAGTTGGGGTACTAATTGGGGACAAAAAGGTTATTTCACTATGCCTTATGCATATCTTACAAATGCAAATCTAGCAGATGATATGTGGAAAATTATACTTGTAAAATAAATAAAACGTAAATGCTAAACGGTTTAGATTACATACCATTCAAAAAAACGAAAGAATTAGCTTGTCCTAGTGATAAACATCTTGGTGCTATAACACCTGCAGACATTTATGCAATGGTTACCGATAAGATAATAAAACTTATTGAAACCAACGAAGAACTAGCATGGCAAAGGGAATGGGTGACAAAGAATAATACTGGTCTTGCTGCTACTAATTTTGTATCAAAGAAACCCTACCGTGGAATTAACTCCACGATGTTGAACCTGATCTACCCTCTATTTCTTAATCGTGAATTCAAGTCCCCCTATTTCCTTACTTTCAAACAGGTGCAAGACCTAGGAGGTAAAGTAAAGAAAGGAAGTGAAGGAATAGAAATATTCTATTACACGTTCATATTTAAAAACGGGACTAAAACCATTACTGAAAAGCAATTCAATGAAATAGTAAAACGCTGTAAAGAAAATAAATCAAGTAAAGAATGCGATGAATTAAATCGCTATGCTATGATTAAATATTACAACGTTTTCAGTGCTGATGATGTGGAAGGCATAGATTTTTCACTTCCTGACGTGAAGCTGCCGGAAACGATAAACGAAAAAATTGAAATTTGCGAAAGAATTGTTGATCACTTTCCAGAACCTAAAGTTCCAATCGTATTTAAAGACCCAGACAAAGCTTATTACCTTCCTTCGAAGGATATCATCAATATGCCTGAGATTAACTTATTTTTTGGTGCTCAGAGCTATTATTCAACCTTATTTCATGAATTGGTTCATAGTACTGGTTCTGATCAGCGGCTCAACCGTAACATGAAAGGAGCAAAAGGAGGGAAAGAATATGCTTTCGAAGAATTGATTGCAGAACTTGGAGCTTCGTTCCTAAATGCTGAAAGTGGTATTCTTTACTTCAACATTAAGAATTCAGCAGCTTACCTAAAGCATTGGAAAAGCAAACTTATTGATTGCATGAAGGAAGACAGTAAGTTTTTTATGAATGCATCGAGCGCGGCCCAAAAAGCGGTTGATTTCATTCTTCAATATAATGAAGAGGGAATTCCTTTGTATCTTCAACATCAATCTAAACAAATGGCAGGAACTATAAGCCCGGCTCAAGAATTCATTGCTATGTATGCCGATTTTCACGGTAAAGTCATTTCTAAAGGAAAAATCGAACGGTTTTTGTCAAGTTTGCAGACTAGCATTAAGCAAAAGCAAATAAGAAAAACGGATAAACTCGCTGCGAGTATCCGACACATCCAAAAGCAGCTAATAGCGATACTTTCGCATGATGAACAGGAATTCAAAATTAAAATAAAAAACGTAAAAAAATATCAGCAACAAGGTTTAGGTTTTCTTCCTTTTGTTATTTCATCTCTGGTATCTAGTCATGTTCAGAATAAAATGCAAGATGTTTTGAGAAAACCTAAAGTATTGGCTGGTTTAGGAGAAATTGACGAAACTAAATTGATTGTTGGAAAAATTACAAAAGCTATAGCCAAAAAATCAAATTTAAAAGAAGCGGCAATTTATTTAGAAAGTGGAATTCCTGGTAAAAATGGTTTTGGTTTAAAACATATAGAAAGCGAACACTCTGATATCCTTAATTATTTAGGAGTTACGGCCGTTGAATTTGTAAAAATGATATGTTCTAGTTATAATGAAATAAGGCAAGATGGCAATAAAATTGATTTAATAGTTAATGTAGGAAAACCGAAAATATTGGTTCTGGCATTAAAACAAGATGAAAATAGAAAGGATTTTTATCGTGTCATCACCGCATTGATTAGACCCGCAAAACAAATAGAAAAAAGAAAACTTCTTTACTCAAAGAGCTCATCCTTTGACGGTCTATCTGGTTTAAACCGTGCATTGGTTAAGATGTTATCAAAAGAATCCAGAATAACACCATCGAGAGCTGAGCATAAAGAAGTTTCAAAGGCAAAATTACAAAAACAATGCCACAAACAAAAAAAATCTTTATCCGGCACCGATTCGTTGCCGCCTTCTGATTCTTTATTTATTCGAGGTGACCAACGTACCAAAGTAGATGCTCCGGGTACTTTCTCTATTTCAGGAGAAATAGGTAAGTTTATTCAAAAAATTAACCCTTCACGCTATGCCATCGTGCTTACTGGTGACTTTTCGAGTGGAAAAACTCAAGTGCTCGCTCAGCTCATTGATGCGTTTGCGGATGCGAATAAAAAAATAGGTTGGTTTTCATTAGAACAAGGAGGTCTTGAAAGTAAAGATACTACCGATACCATCGATAGAAACATAAAACCTGTTAATCAAAAGAAATTTTCGATTACGGGTGATGCTCCTGATGGAATGGCAACGATAAAAGAATATGCAAAGGTTTTTGATGTAATTGCAATCGATTCATGGCAAAAGTTAAACATTCCTGCTACTAAGTTTGATGAACTAAGAAAAGAGTTTCCAAATACGATTTGGATCGTGATTTTCCAACAAAATGCTGATGGAGGGGTAAAAGGGGGAAGTGCTCCAGGGTTCGATGCAAACGTGGTAATTAAGGTTCACAAAATAGACCATACGTTTATTAATAATTACGCTGAACTAGTTAAGAATAGAGGTAATCTACTTGACTTAAAATACATGGTTGCTCAAAAAAAGTGCAAACCATTGATAGAAATTAAAAAAGTTAAACCAACCAAAAAAGATAAAAAATGAAAAATCAAAACTACACAGACATCTTAAATGCAATAAAGGATGCATTAGATAATCAAGCTGGAGATATTGCAGCTATTAATATTAATACAGGTAAACCTAATTCTCTAGTGGTGAACACCTATAGAGCTAATCAAAGCTTGGATAACGACTCTGGAACTATCATTTACAAAAAGTTAGATATAATTTGTGTCATCAATACTTTCGACTTAAAACCTGTAAAACCAATATTCACGGACTCTATAGCATACAATAAAAGTGCTGGAGTATTCTTTGATTATAGTTACATTGAAGGATATCCAGATAATTTGGATGTTATGGAAACGGTTAATCAAAATGCACTTGATGAAATAAATAATAGAAACCTTTGCGGTAATCTAAAGTATGTATATTTTGATGATACTTCCTATGCGAATTTAATGATTAATTTAGATGCCTATCGAATTGCTAATGAAACTACATTAGCGCAAGTGGCTATTAATACATTATACGTAGCAGGTGATGGAAAACCATTTAAGGCCATCGTTACATACTCACATGCTGTGTAATGCTTACTAAAGACTATTTTGATGTAAAGCCTTCTACCATTGCCAAAGGTGAAAAAGGTTTGTTTGCTCGAAAGAATATTCCGGTAGGAACTTTTATGTTCACTGCTTTTTATAAAAATACAGGAATCAACACCAAGGTATTCGAATACCAGTTCATCCAAACGAAGATAAATTCATACATCAATCATTCTGAAACTCCGAATCTATATAACTTTTACTGGCCAAGGGGAAAATTTATTCAATTCTATACAGTGGCCAAAAGAAATATTAAGGCAGGGGAGGAGCTGACCAAGGATTACCAAAATTCTATTAATATGATCAAGAATCTTGGTTACTCTTTTTCGCACGACTGGCTTTGGTTTAAGAAATAAAAAAGGTTTAGGGTTTGTCTTTTTTTACCTCAGTTCGGTCACTGAGGTTTTTTTTGGCACGATTTTTAATACATTTGTATAAACTTTAAAAAAAATATATCATGAAAAAAACATTAAGAAAATTATTATTGTGTTCAATAATAGGTACGACATTAACTACTTCAATTGCGTTTAGTCAAGATTGCAACTATGAAAAAAATGCAATGGACAAAACTACCGGAAAACTGATTAAACTAACAAAAATGAAAACTGTTTGCGATAACCCAGCAGTGTCTGCAGGTAAAATGTCAACTCAGAAGAACGGTGATGATTGTTCAGTTAACTGGAAATACGATAGAGGATTTAACAATACTAAATTTGTCGTTAATAAAGGCTCTGAATTAATTTTTGTTCTTGATGATGCAACTATTATCAATCTTAAAAGAGGAGAAGAAAAAGATAATTATCCTATTACTAAAGAGCAAATGGAATCAATGCTAAAATCAAAGGTAACAATAATAAAGTATTTCTATACGGTTATAAAGAATGACACGTATGATAAAGAAACCTATACACCATCAGCAAAAGAAGGTAGTAAGATACAAGATTTAATAAAGTGCATATACTAATCATCTAATCAAAAAAGAAAGGGGCGCAAGCCCTTTTTTTTATGCCGCTTTATTTATCAATTCTATCTCTCCTATTATCCTTCGTTTATCAACCTTTGCGTAAAACTTCTGAGTGGTTTCAATCTTATCGTGGCCCATCATGCTAGCCACGGTTTCGATGCTTACCCCTGCATTCAACATGATGTTGCCAAAGGTCTTCCTTGCTATATGTGTTGTTAGGTGCTGATTTATATCGCAAAGGTTCGCTACTTGTTTCAAATATTTATTGTATTTCTGATTCGAAAGTATTGGTAACTTGTTATGGTACTTCGAAAGTATTGTTTCGGCTTTCTGTAATAGTGGTAAATGGCTTTTTACGGCTGTTTTCTCTCGTTCCTTTGTTATCCACTTTTGATTTTTTTCGGTGAATACATGCTTTCTGTAATCAAATGCCTTCAGGTCGGCATAAGCTAATCCTGTGTAACATTGGAAAACAAAACAGTCTCTTATCCTTTCTAAATGTTCCGGCAGGTCGGCCTTAGTCAATTGTTTTATTTCTTCCTGGTTCAGGAACACGGGAAGGGAGCTCTCCAACTTCTCATTCGAAATTACAATGTTATAATTGCTAATATAACCTCGCTTTACTCCTAATTTCAAGGTATTCTTGATAAAGGATAAATGTTTGTTGATGGTTAATGACCCGTATTTATTTTTTATTAGATGATCTTTCAATCGCTCAGCTTCTTTATTGCCGAATCCTTCGCATGGTATTGTTTCGATGCGATTATCTACCAAAAAACTCATGATGTTATTCAAAAACTGTCGTTGTTTGTTATGTGTGGCCAAACATTCGCTTCTATTTATGCAATCATCATAGTTTTGTTTCAACAGGTCGGAAATAGTGATAATCCTGTTATCTTGACGAATTTTGTTTTTGATGGCCTCGGCTGATGGGTACTCTCGGTTCTTGATGATATCGAGGTAAAACATATCGGCTTTGTTTTGTATTTCGTTGAGCAATGCTTGTTTCAATGGATGGTTGTTTATCATCTGCCGTTTGGCATTCCAATGGTTGGGTGGTATAAATACACCTGTGCTAAATTCATTGGCTCTAGTGCCATTAACTGTTATACGGCAATAAATGGCACACTCGCCACGGCCATTCACTTTGTTTCTTCGTATCCAAAATAATACTTTCATTTTATATATGTTCATTGGGGGTTAGTTTGATTACATACACAGTACATCTATGGGTAACCGAATTTTCCAAAAACATGGAAAACTAAAAAGCCCTATCTCTTTATTGATAGGGCTTCTAGTGTTTAGCAGTAAACCAAGCGGACCGGACGGGACTCGAACCCGCGACCTCTGCCGTGACAGGGCAGCATTCTAACCAGCTGAACTACCGATCCAAAATTGTTTTTGTTAGAATTGGAGTGCAAAAATAGTTTTATTTTCAATACCACCAAGAAATAAATAAAAAAAAACCTTGTTTTATACGATTTCCCCAATCAAATCGTAATCTTCAGCCGATGTTATTTTTACATTGGCAAAGCTACCTATGCTTAGTTTGCTTTTCTTTGACTTCACTAGCACCTCATTATCCACTTCTGGTGAATCGAATTCGGTTCTCCCAACAAAATAATCGCCTTCTTTTTTATCGAATAGCACTTTAAAGGTTTTTCCAATTTTTTGTTGATTGATTTCGAATGAAATGTTTTGTTGCAAATTCATCACGGCTTCTGTTCGTGCTTGTTTTGTTTTAGCTGATACGTTGTCTTTTAGTTGGTAAGCCGAAGTGTTTTCTTCGTGCGAGTAGGCAAATATACCAAGTCGCTCGAATCGAGTGGCACTTACCCATTCCAACATTTCTTCATGGTCTTTCTTAGTTTCTCCCGGATACCCAGCTATCAGTGTGGTTCGGATGGCGATGTCAGGAACTTTGTTTCTAATTTCATTTACCAAGTCAATTGTTTTTTGTTTGGTAGTGCCTCTTCGCATGCTCTTCAACATGTTATCAGTAATGTGTTGCAAGGGCATATCGAGGTAGTTGCAAATGTTTTTTCGTTCGCGCATCACATCCAAAATATCCATCGGAAACCCGCTCGGAAAGGCATAATGCAGGCGTATCCATTCTATTCCATCAATATCTGATAGGTGTTTCAACAAGTCTGAAAGATTCCGTTTTTTATAAATGTCCAATCCATAATAGGTCAAATCTTGGGCAATTAATATCAATTCTTTGGTGCCATTTTTCGCCAAGTGTTTGGCCTCTTTCACCAGTTCTTCTATCGATTTAGAAACATGTGCTCCACGCATCAAGGGGATGGCACAGAATGAACAAGGTCGGTCGCAGCCTTCCGATATTTTGAAATACGAATAATGGTGAGGTGTGGTTAAAAGTCGTTCTCCAATCAACTCGCGTTTATAATCTGCTTTCAAGGTTTTAAGTAAACGAGGCAATTCGCGTGTACCAAAATACCCATCAATGTTAGGAATTTCTTTTTCTAGTTCAGGTCGGTAGCGCTCGCTTAAACAACCCGTAACGTATACTTTGTCAACCAATCCAGCCGTTTTAGCATCCGAATAGCGAATGATGGTATCAATACTCTCTTGTTTGGCATTATCAATAAAACCGCAGGTATTGATGATAACAATGCTCGAGTCGTCTTTCAGGCTTTCGTGTTCCACATCAAAGTTGTTTGCCTTTAGCTGTCCCATCAACACTTCGCTGTCTACAATATTTTTCGAACAGCCCAATGTCACCACATTTACTTTATTCTTTTTAAGTGTTTTTGTTTTCAAGGTTAATTAATTTAGTTCGTGGCAAAAGTACACCAAAACAACTACAAATCTTTTAACTTCTGATTAGATAAAATTAGTAAATTTGTGAGCAATATTTTGTATGGTTATGAAAGAGAACAATAATTCGAAAATTATATTGGCAGCATTGGCTGGAGCAGCAATAGGCATTGCCATTGGTTATTTCATGAATTCAAATAAAAAGGATGAAATTTTAAATGATATAAAAGAAGGAGCATCAAAATTGAAAGATGATTTGTCCAACAATCTTGATAACCTGAAAACCACAGTAGAAGATCATTTAAAAAATCCAACCTCATAAGATGAGCCAAGAACCTTCTTTTTTCGAAGAACTCAAACAGCTTGTTGTGGCTTATTTTGAGGCCAAAGTTCAATTGTATAAAATTGGAGCTTACGAAAAAATAGCAAAGGTTACAGCCGTATTATTTTCATCCATTGTTATCACCATTCTTGTTTTTTTTCTACTCTTTTTTCTAAGCATAAGCGGAGGGTATTATTTCGCGTCCTTGCTCAATAGCAATGCACTTGGTTTTTTAATTATATTTGGTATTTATGTGTTGTTGCTGTTAGTAGTAATCTTCAATCGTAAAAAATTATTGGAGAAATATATCGCGGATAAAGTGATAGAACAACTTTTTGATAAAGATGGCGATGAATAATGAACCAATAAAAATTACCAATCTAGCATCGCTTCAGCAAGAAAAGCAGCGGTTGAAAATGTTGTGTTCCTATCAAGAGAATTTGTTGAAAGATAAAATTAATTTTGTGAAACAACATCCCGGTCAACTCTTCTCCGAAGAGTTTCTGCCTTACGATGCTGGTCAGAATTCAAAAATCAATTCAATTATGGATGTGGTCAACGAATTTGTTTTCGAGAAACTGTTTGGTCTCGATTTGAATGGAAAAAATAAATTATCAGGAGTATTAATTAAATTGAGTGAAGTGATGATCGTTCGCTTGTTTAATAGTTTTAAAAAGTAATAAAGTAACCCAACCCATGTTTAAAGTATTAAAATTATTAGTCGTATCATTTCTCGTTATTATTCTGGTTGCGGGAATTTGTCTTTTTCTTTTTCCAAAAAAATTAATTCCTTTGTTCATGCCTTCTATCGAGCAGATAAGCGACATCAATGCAGATGTAAAAAAGGATACGGCCTATGTAACCACCAAATTGGTTGCAAAAAACAATACCTTTCTTTCTATTAAAATGGATACCTTGAAATATAAAATTTCTTTTTCAAATAAAATCTATTTTCAGAATAAGCAAGTGTTGGGAACTATGATAAAACGATACAATAAAGATACGTTTGAGTTTTCGTTTAAAGTGCCGTATACCCATATTTTGGCTGATATGAAACACGAACGGGAACAGAAAGATAGTACCAATTTCCTCACCAATCTCAGTCTTCAATATTCCACATTCTTTGGTAAAGCTGAATTGCCAATTGCAGAATCGGGCAGAATAAAAATTCCTGAACCTCCTCAAATTGAGATTCAAGATGTGAAATTCAAAAAACAATTGGCATCGAAAAATATTTTGGCCGAGGTTCGCCTAAAGGTGATTAACAATAGTGTGTTCAGCCTGAAGATCAAGAAGGTTAGTTATGCTATTCGAATACAAAAATTCGCGAGTGTAAAAGGAAGTTATACCAAGGAACTTAGTTTTAAAGGAAATTCCAAAACAAATTTTAGTTTGCCGGTTGAGATAGAATTAAAGAATCATGACCAATCTCTAATGAGTATACTAAGAAGCAACGACACTTACCACTATGTTTTGGTGGTGGATGGAATCATTAACTCCTCAGACTTTCAACAGGAGCATACAACAAAACTTAGATTGATAAAAGAAGATGATGTAATGTTGATGCAGTAATGCTTATTGCTTGAACAAGCTATCAACAAACTCGTTTTTATTAAACACCTGCAAGTCTTCCATCTTTTCGCCAACACCGATGTATTTTACAGGTATTTGAAACGAATCGGAAATACCAATAGCTACACCACCTTTGGCTGTTCCATCAAGTTTTGTTAGCGCAAGTGCATTCACATTAGTAGCCGCAGTAAACTGTTTACACTGTTCTATAGCATTCTGCCCAGTTGAAGCATCTAGTACTAAAAGTATCTCGTGAGGGGCATCAGGAACAATTTTTTGCATCACATTTTTTATCTTGGTGAGCTCATTCATCAAGTTCACCTTGTTGTGCAATCTTCCGGCAGTGTCTATGATAACAATATCAATATCTTTCGAAACAGCGGAGCTTAAGGTATCGTAGGCTACTGAAGCAGGGTCGGCATTCATACCTTGCGATACAATAGGTACACCCACACGCTCTCCCCAAATTTTTATTTGATCGACAGCTGCAGCCCTAAAGGTATCTGCTGCGCCTATCATCACTTTCTTTCCCGATTTTTTGAATTGATAAGCCAACTTACCAATGGTTGTAGTTTTTCCAACACCATTTACCCCCACCACCATGATAATGTATGGCTTTTTATCACTTGGAACGAAGAAGTCTTCTTTTTCTTCTAACCCATTTGACACCAGGAGCTCGGCTATTTCATCTCTCAGTATTTCGTTTAGTTTCGAAGTCTCCACTCTTCGTTCTTGGGCCACTCTCTTCTTGATGCGGTCAATAATGCGAAGCGAAGTATCGACCCCAACATCTGAAGTCAATAATATTTCTTCGAGGTTTTCTAGCACTTCATCATCCACCGTTGCTTTGCCCAAAATGGCATTGGCAAGCTTACTGAAAAAGGTTTGCTTGGTTAGGAAAAGACCTTTGTTTAAAGATTCCTTTTTCTCTTTACTGAAAAAACTAAAGATACCCATTGTAAAGAATAAGGTTAATAATTTGGAGGATAATGTTGAACTGAATGATGCAAGGAGATTAAACAATAAAAGCTCCCTTTTTTGAGGAAGCCTTTATGATTTGATGTAATAGCCTTGATTATTTACTAGCTAAAAAATCTTTGATGTGATCGTTATGTACAATCTCTTCTTTAAATGTATAAGCACCAGTTTTTGGTGATTTAGTCATTTTAATAACTTTTGTAAAGTCTTTTCCTTTACCTGATTTTAATGTTGCAACTACTTTCTTTGCCATTTTGTTTTATTTTGATAATTTGAAAATCTTACTGTTTAATAACATCTCTATGGATGTTTCGAACGAACCAAGGTTCAAATAGATTATTTAATTTCTTTATGAACAGTTACTTTTTTCAAAATTGGGTTGTATTTTTTCAACTCCAATCTTTCTGTTGTGTTTTTCTTGTTTTTAGTTGTAATGTAACGTGACGTTCCTGGTTTCCCACTGTCTTTGTGCTCTGTACACTCCATTATTACCTGGATTCTATTGCCTTTTTTTGCCATTTTATTTTATTTTATTATGTATTTAAAGTGAAATAAGTTATGAGCTAACGTATTTCAAATTCTTTCTTATTTTTTTAAAAAACCTTGTTCTCTAGCTTCTTTCATCACCGCTGTAATACCATTTTTGTTGATAGTACGAAGTGCTGATGTAGATAAACGAAGTGTAATCCATTTGTTTTCTTCAGGTAAAAAGAACTTTTTTACTTTAAGGTTTACATTGAACTTACGTTTGGTTTTAGTGTTAGAGTGAGAAACTTTGTTTCCTACAATAGCCTTTTTTCCTGTTATTTCACAAACTCTTGACATGTTGTTTTCTTATTTATTTATTCGTTTTTTAAAATTTGGGAGTGCAAATATCGTATTATTTCTCTAACTGACAAAAAAAGATTAATAATTCTTTGAAAAACAATTCTTTCTTTTTCGCCTCGCCTTAGTATTTATCGTAGCAGGTATTGCAAGGATTAATGAGATTGCTGTTGCCAAGAAACGCTGTTCGCTCAGTATTGTATTGGGTTTCCAACGATTCTAACTTAGCTTGTTGAAGAAATAGTTCGGGTGCGTTTTTGTTTGGATCGGTGAGAAGTGAGGCAAAAAGATTTTTTAGGTCTTTTATGGCAGTTAAGGCATAAATCATGTTTTTGAGGTTATTGTATTTCGGATTTAGCGTAGCATCTTTTCCTGCTGCGGTTATTTCTTTCTTACTTGCTTCCAAACAAATGTTCCAAGTATTAATCATCAACGAATCGTAATTATTGTTCACATTCAACCATTCACCTTTGCATGGTTCGGTTGTTTTTTTGGCCATCGCATTCTTCGATGGGTAATTGATATAAGTCGTTCCTTGGTTATCTTGCATATTTACCGAAATAACCAAATCTTCGCCAGGTTTCCTATTTAATACAACCACTTTACCTGCAGCGTCAATTAAGGTGTTTTCTTTTAAATTGATTGGATTTACCACCTCGGCACCATATACAATCACTTTCTTTATTCTCGAATCTTTGATGGCTCCATTGGCTTCGTATCGAAGTAAAAGACCCAATTTATTTCCGTTGTCGGAAACGAGAGTGATGGAAAGTCCTGTTTTTACACATTTGTTAGCGCATTTAAAATAAGCATCCACTGCCGCATCACTTACAACGGCAGAAACCATGTAATTTGTCCATCCAATATTATAGTAATTGGTACTTCCGTTGATGATGTTTTCTTTCACCACATCATAGTCGGTGAAGTTGGAATTTTCATTTGGTCTACTTTCAGCAGCTATACCTTCTACCGGAATGGCTACTTTATACACTCCTTTAGTACTTTCCTTGGTTTTAATGAAATCGCTAAAGGCTTTTGTTCCAAAAAAGGAACGAACATCTTTTACATAATCGCCTGAATTGGTAAATTTGGTTTCGGAGTAGAAGGCATTTTTTAATTCGTTGCACGAACATTGTGCCTGCATTATCACTGGAGAAAGTAACAGTAAAAATGCCAAAAAAGATATACTAATCGATTTCATTTAAGTATGGATTTTGATATTAAATAGGTTTCAAAGATAAATAAAAGAGGTAATAAAACTAGAATTTTATTGAAGATACTCCGAAATTCGTTCACAGAAAAGATGCAAACTTTCACCATCATTAGGATGAATGAGCGAAAAGTTGTACAAGAAAAATGTTCGGATTACTTAGTGATGTAGGTAAATGAGCGCCAACCGTAGTCAACTTCTACGTAGTTTATCTTAGCATAAGTAAATACTTTGTATTTCACCACCCCTTCTTTATAAACCATCACCTCTTTTTCAGGTTTAAAGAACTCATCATTTTTGAATAGTTCAATGGCTTCGTCAAAACTACCATGACCCAATGTGCCCCAGGACCAGCTATGGCCTTCTTCACCTTTTTTTAAGGTTCTATCAAAACCTGCTTCGCTCGTATTGTGCTCAGTAGCTTTTGGGGCCTGCCCTTTGGGCTGGCAAAACCCAACTTTTGATTGGATAAATATACCTATAATAAGGAGTGTTAGTTTGAGTAATTTGTTTTCAATCATCGTTTAGTTTGTATTCAAAAATAAATTTTGTGCGGACAAAAATAAGAAAAGAATTCAGGAAATTGTTTTACTTGAATATTAACAAATCAGAATTTATTAACAAAAAATCCACAAACAAAAAAGTCCCTGATTGCTCAGAGACTTTCTTGATTATGCCTGCCACCTTATCTCTTGCCCAAAAAAGGAGTAGAGATGGACTAAAGCGCTAGTCTTTTATAATGTTCATTTCGTTGATGAGGTTAGATGCTCCGCCAAACTTATCAATCATAAATAATACATATCGAACATCAACACAAATGGTGCGTTTGTATTTGCTATCGAAATAAATGTCGCCACTCATGGCTTCCCAGTTGCCATCGAATGCCAAACCTACTAGTTCGCCATTGCCATTAATCACCGGGCTACCTGAGTTTCCTCCTGTGATGTCGTTGTTGGTTATAAACCCAACATTGATATCACCATCTTTGCTGGCATACATTCCGAAATCTTTTTTGTTATACAGTTCTTTCAAGCGAGCTGGTACCCTGAATTCAAATTCATCTGGGTTTTCCTTTGCCATTACTCCCGATAGGGTGGTGAAGTATTTATATTCCACCGCATCTTTTGGCGAATACCCTTTTACATTACCATACGTCAAGCGAAGGGTGCTATTGGCATCTGGATAAAATTTCTTTTCAGGATTCATTTCCATCAATGCTTTTACATACTTAGTTCCTTCGGCTGTGTTGATGGTAGCAAAAGCATCTAAATGCGGCAAAATGTTGGTGGTGTAATTGGTGTAAAATGCCAAGGCATAAGCATAGGCAGGGTCTTTTTGCAAAGCTTTCAAGGTAGGGTTGGCAAGGAATTTCTCCACATCGGCTTTGTGAATGAACATACTTTTTTTGAATACCGTTTCGGCAAATTTCTCAAACGTTTCTTTGGTAGTTTTAGCTTTGTTCTTTTTCAATAGCTCTGCCATATAAGCTGGATGTTGGTCGGCAGGGATGTTTTTGTAGAACATTTCGGCCAACGAAGCCAGTATTTTTTGTTCCGACACGGCATTAAAGGTTTTGTAAAAATCATCTACTCCTTTTTTCAAACTTCTTACGGCTTTGTTCACCGCTGCTGTATCAGGCTTTTCGGCTTTTAGTGCTTTTTCGAGGTCGCCAAAACGCAAGGCATAACCCGCTACGGCACTTCCAAATACTCCTTCGTTGATGTAGGTACGGTGCAAAGCATATTTGTTATAATCAATGTATGCATCTTGTATGTGTTGAAGAATATTGGCATACTCCGGTTTGTTTTTTGCCCATTGGTTGAAACGTTTTTCCATTTCTTGTTTCTCTTCCAACACTTTCAAGCGTTTTAGCTGTTCGGTTTGACCAATATAGTATTTCCAATAATTAGCAATGCTAGCATAGCGAGACGATAACAAAAGTCTCACGCTATCGCTTTTGGTCATTTCCTCTTTCCAAGCTTTTAGTCGGATGTCGCGCAAATCGACAGTGGCAGGGTTTGTTTTTTCGATGGCGGTTTGTATTCCCATTGAAGTTTCGTAGCGGTTGGTTCGTCCTGGAAAACCATACACCATGGTATAATCGCCTTCTTGCAAGCCTTTGATGGATACATTCAAAAATTTCTTTGGAGTATAAGGCACATTGTCTTTGGAGTAAGTTGCTGGCTTATTGTCTTTGTTGGCATAAATACGGAAAATGGAGAAATCGCCTGTATGGCGTGGCCACATCCAGTTGTCGGTGTCGCCACCAAACTTACCAATCGACTGAGGAGGAGTAGCCACCAAACGAATGTCGGTGAATTTTTCGAACACAAATAAATAATAGGCATTGTCTTTAAAAAACGATTTTACAGTAGCCTCATAGGTTGTTTTTTCGGTAGCTTCCTTTTGAATGGCTTTAAACACCACTCCGCGCACCGAATCCACTTTCTTGGCTTCTACACCTGCTATGGCTTTGTTCACACGGTCCGATACATCTTCCATGCGCACCAAAACCGATGCCCACATGTTGGCATTTTCTTTTTCTTCCGAAAACGATTTTGCCCAAAAACCATTGTCCAAAATATTATCGGACGGGGTGCTATGGTTAGCAATGGCACCATATCCGCAGTGATGATTGGTAAACAACAATCCTTTGTCCGACACTATTTCGGCCGTACAACCTCCATTGAACCATACAATGGCATCTTTCAAACTAGCCGTATTGATATCATACAGCTGTTCGGCAGTGAGTTTTAGCCCCAAGCGTTGCATCTCGGCATAATTGTTTTTAAGGAGCATAGGCAACCACATGCCTTCGTCAGCTTTGGCAAATGGGCTAGCAAGGATGCCAATAGTGAACAGGGTAAGTACAATTTTTTTCATTTTTATTTATTGAGATTTTTGTTTTTAATTTTTAGTGGCGACAAAAGTAACATTCCACCCCATATCACCACAAGTATTTGGATGAATGGCGAATTATCGTTTTTAACAATACCCTAGCAAGCGACTATTCTTCAATTTGGCAATTTGGCAGTAGGCAATTGGTCAATTTGGCAATTGAGCAGTAGGCAATTATTCAATTGTTCGAACAAACGAACATCTGAACATTCGAACAATAGAATTTCGAAGTGGTGCAATTCATAAAGATGCTGCAACTAGGTCAGGGATTTCTCACTTCGTTCGAAATTAACACAGTTCATTCCGAGCGCAGCGAGGAATCTCATTCAAATTCCCACTTCCCATTTTAACAATTTGTAAAAAGTCCCTATGAGTCCAAATATGTAAAAATAGCTTGTATGGATGATAAATTTTGAAAAATTGCGAAAAATCGAAATTGGGTCATATGACCATATAAGCTACCTGCGAAATGTCGGAGTTCGCTCATATGGTCATATAGGTCATGTCCGGAAATCCGTAGCTCGTTCATATGGTCATATAGGTCATGTCCGGAAATCCGTAGCTCGTTCATATGGTCATATGGGTGATGTACGGAAATCCGTAGTTCGTTCATATGATCATATGGATGATGTCCGGAACTTCGCAGGTAGCTCATATGGTCATATAGGTCATGTCCGGAAATCCGTAGTTCGTTAATATGGTCATCCAAAACCCCCAAACTATGCTTTTGTCAAATTGCAAAAGCAATTTTTTGGTAAAACACCCAATTTTAACCCCACAACAGCTTTTTTTCGTCCTCAAGCCAAAAGGATACCTATATATATTGTATTAGGTGAAATAGCACTAGAGCGACTAGCGACTAGGGGGCTGTCTCTTCGTGCCTTCATGTCTTATTGGTAAAATTATCTTTACGAAATACGAATCATACGAATTTACGAATCAGCGTTTAGAATTTAGTAATTAGTAATTAGAATTTCTTCTTTGTGCCTTCGTGTCTTAGTGGCAAAAAAACTAAATCAACTAAAAACAATTCTTACTTTTGATGCGTCATGACGAAAAGGTATCCCATTTTTATTTCCATCGCCCTTATCATTTTCATTGCCTTGATGGTAATGCTATGTTGGAATAGCCGACTAGCTACCGATGATTATTGGTACATCTGGAACGTAAATAACTTCGGAATACTTACCGGGGTGAAGAATCAATACATGGAGTGGTGCGGTCGTTACGTTTCCGAATTCTCGCGCGATGTCATCTATTGGTATTTCCAGTACAACCAACGATTGTATTTCTTTTTCCCTTTGCTCACCTTGGTGCTTTTAATAAGTGGTGCCAATCGTGCATTGGATGAAATATCCCATTACCTCCAATTTTATCTTCCTCGTTTCGAACGAAGAATAGCAAGCACCTCATTCGTTGCTTTGTTGTTTTTCCTCAGCACCGACAAAGGCGAATCTTGGTTTTGGTACAATGCCCTCAACGATTATTTGCTCAGTATTGTCGCCCTGCTTTGGGGTGTTTCGTTCTTGTTGCAAGACGATGAAACCATACTCAATTACCTTGGCCTTATTGTATGTACCATATATGTAGGTGGAGGTTCGGAAGTATATACCTCGGTTATTGGCCTTGCTATGGTATTGTTCATCATCAATCATTATCGTCAATCGAACAATACACGCTTGTTGCTTCCTCAGTTCTTCAACCGCAAGATGTTTGTATTTCTTATTGTCTTGGGTATTTCGTTTGCCATTGTGGTGATGGCTCCCGGAAACTATGCCAGAGCCACCTTGTTGCCACCAAGCCGATTTTTCTATTCCTTTTTTATTGTTGCCAAGTCGTTCGTTAAATTGTTTATTGTTTTTCTTCCACTTCAGTTGCCCTATATTCTTGCATTCTCTGTTCCCTTTGTATTGGTTGGTCAAGTTTCAAAGGCGTACGACCTTGCCATTTTCTCTCAATCGTTCAAGTCGTATTTCATCAAAATCACCGCGTGGTTGATTGGCTTTTTGTTCGTTTTCTTTTTTATTGTGGCTTACCTTATGGTCGAAACAGGCCCCGCTCGAGTATGGCTCTTCGCATCGTTCATGGTAGCTGTTTACCTTTGTATGCTTGCTTTTTACGTTGGTCACATGCGTGTGCTCAACAAAAAGCGATTGGTTTATCTTCAATGGGTAAGCATTGTCTGTGCTTTAGGATTCACGGTTTTTCATTTGGTCAATCAATCCATCGTCACTTCGCGATATGCAGCCGCAATCGATAGCCGCAACCTCCATTTGATTGAACTCAACAAAACCATTCATCGCGATACGGTGATAAAGTTGGAACCTTTGCCGCCTCGCGGGATGCTTTATTCATCGGAAATAGAAAGCGACACCAATCATTTTACCAACAAAGAAATGCGCCTGGGTTTCAATCTCAACTACCATGTTGTTGTTGAAAAGAATGAGAAGTAAAACCTCATTTGTATTTAAATAATAACTAAAATTGCACTCCCAAAATTTATTCTAACAACATATACCATGACAAAAGTTTTGATTGCTACCGAAAAACCATTTGCAGCTGCCGCTACCGATGGAATAAGGAAAATAATTGCTGAAGCAGGCTTCGAATCTGTATTCCTCGAAAACTATACCGACCCTAATGAACTTTTAAAAGCAGTGGCTGATGCTGATGCAATGATTATTCGCAGCGACAAAGCTACGCGAGCAGTAATTGAAGCCGCACCTAAACTTAAAATCATTGTTCGTGCTGGAGCAGGTTTTGATAATATCGATTTAGTAGCCTGCACCGAAAAAGGAATTGTGGCAATGAATACACCAGGCCAAAACTCAAATGCTGTTGCCGAACTTACATTTGGTCTATTGGTGTTCATGGCAAGAGCCAATTTCAAAGGAGGCTCGGGCACCGAACTGAAAGGTAAAAAACTAGGCATTCATGCCTATGGTAATGTTGGCAGAAATGTGGCCCGCATAGCTCGTGGATTTGGAATGGAGGTATATGCTTTCGACCCTTTTGTTACAAAAGAAACCATCGAAAAGGATGGCATCATTGCTGCCGATAGTATCGAGCATCTTTACTCCACTTGTCAATACATTTCATTAAATATTCCGGCAACAGAGAAAACAAAAAAATCAATCAATTTCGATTTACTTTCTAAAATGCCGAAAGGTGCAACCGTTATCAATACTGCCAGAAAAGAGGTGATTGACGAAGCTGGGCTAAAACAATTTTTCGAAGCTCGTCCCGACTTTAAATATGTATCGGATATACTTCCCGACAATCATGCTGAATTGATGCAGTTCGAAAATAGATATTTTTCCACCCCTAAAAAACAAGGAGCAGAAACATCGGAAGCAAATATCAATGCAGGTTTGGCAGCAGCATCACAAATTGTAAAATTCATCACCACTGGTGACAAAACATTTCAAGTTAATTCATAATTCATAATTATTTCAAAAAATGGCAATTCTAAAAGCATTCAAAGGTATCCGTCCTCCAAAGGAAATTGTAAAAGCATTGGCATCTCGCCCTTACGATGTATTAAATTCGAAAGAAGCTCGCGAAGAGGCAAAAGGTAATGAGGTTTCGTTGCTTCACATCACCAAACCCGAAATCGATTTGCCTGAAACAATGGACGAACATGATGAGCAAGTGTATGTAAAAGCAAAAGAAAATTTTGATAAATTTCAGAAAAACGATTGGCTGATAGAAGAAGATAAAGAATGTCTTTATATCTACGCTCAAACCATGAATGGTCGCACACAGTACGGTTTGGTGGGTGCAGCAGGTGTAAGCGATTACATGAATGGCATCATCAAAAAACACGAACTTACTCGTCCGGATAAGGAAGAAGACCGCATGAAACATGTGCGTGCCACCGATGCTAATATTGAGCCTGTATTCTTTACCTATCCTGCTGTGAAAGCCATTGACGATATTGTTGAGAATATTGTAAAATCAAACAAAGCAGATTACGATTTCACGGCTGATGATGGATTTGGACACCATTTTTGGGTGGTGAATGACGATGCTGTCATCAAACAATTGATTGATTTGTTTGCTAAAGTGCCGTATACTTACGTTGCTGACGGGCATCACCGTACCGCAGCAGCAGCTTTGGTAGGAAACGAAAAGAAATTAAAAAATCCAAATCATAATGGAACGGAAGAGTACAATTACTTTTTGGCTGTACATTTTCCAGGAAATCAATTAAGCATTATTGATTATAACCGTGTGGTGAAAGATTTGAATAACCTTAGTTCCGAAGAACTACTTGCAAAACTAAAACTTGTTTTTGATGTAGAAGATAAAGGTAGCGAAATCTACAAGCCTGTGAAACTGCATAATTTCAGCATGTACATTGATGGTAAATGGTATTCGATGACTGCCAAACCAGGAACTTACAATGATAACGACCCTATCGGAGTGTTAGATGTAACCATACTTTCTAATCTTATTCTTGAAAGTTTATTAGGCATTAAAGATTTAAGAACTGACAAACGTATTGATTTTGTTGGTGGAATACGAGGACTAGGAGAATTGAAAAAACGTGTGGACAGTGGTGAAATGAAAGTGGCATTTGCACTTTATCCTGTGTCGATGCAGCAATTGTTTGACATTGCCGATACCGGTAACATCATGCCCCCTAAGACCACTTGGTTTGAGCCAAAACTAAGAAGCGGATTGGTGATTCATAAATTATAGATGCTTCATTGGAGCGCAAGTTCCAATGTAGTTTAATATCCTGAAACAATGAGTATCTCTGAGAATTATCTAGCTATTCAATCGTCTATTCCGAAGGAAGTAACCTTGGTGGTGGTTTCAAAAACACATCCAGTTGAAAAGATAATGGAGGTGTACAATGCTGGGCATCGCATTTTCGGAGAAAATAAAGTTCAGGAGATGGAAGAAAAACACCATCAGATGCCAAAGGATATTCAATGGCATCTGATTGGTCATTTACAAACCAATAAAGTAAAATTTATTGCTCCCTTTGTTCACCTCATTCACTCGGTTGATAGTTTGAAACTATTGCAGGAAATAAACAAACAAGCATTAAAAAATAACCGAATCATCAATTGTTTGCTGCAAATTTACATTGCTAACGAAGAAACTAAATTCGGATTGAGCATGGAAGAAGCTGAGTTATTAATACATTCCAAAGAATTTACTGACCTCAAAAACATTTGCATCAGAGGAGTGATGGGAATGGCCACCAACACAGATAATAAGGAACAAATCAAAAATGAATTCCATTCGTTGACCATTTTCTTTGATAAAAACAAACAAAATTCAACATTCAACTTTCAACTACAAACCATTTCCATGGGAATGAGTTCCGATTACGCTCTGGCCATTGAGCAAGGCAGTACCATGATTCGTGTGGGGAGTTCGGTGTTCGGAGAGAGGCATTATGTATAAGTTTTAGTCGTCAGTCGAACAGCCCGTATTGTACTTTCATTCTATGGGAATAAACGATGTAAACAAAATATTTTTGATGGATGTCAAATATTATTTTATTTTTGTCATCTAATTTCTAATAAATAATTAACAATGAAAACAGGTAAAGTAAAATTTTTCAACGCAGCAAAGGCTTTTGGTTTTATCAAAGATGACGAAACAGGCCAAGAAGTTTTTGTTCACGTCACAGGTTTGGTTGACAAAATTAACGAAGGCGACAAGGTTACCTACGAAGTAACCGAAGGAAAAAAAGGTCTAAACGCAATAAACGTAAAAAAAGCATAATAAGTCCTAATTTTCACCAAAAGGCTGTTTCTCAAAAGAACCAGCCTTTTTTTATTCAATTAATTGGATAATCGTGATGAAAACGGATACATACAGAAGACACGTTTTAAGATAAATACTCCATCATGAAACTATCTTCATCACAAAATTGCGTCATCAAAAGGTTAAAATGGGAAGTGATTTTCATTAAAAACCTATAAAATTACCTCGAAAGTCAAAATTCGAACATTTGGAGTGAAAGGTCCAATGTTTCGTGTGAAGGATGTATTCTTTGAATCGAACAGTCTCATCGTTCATACAAATGGTTGAAAAATTCGTTCGAGGGTTTCGAGCATTGGAGTGAAATGTTGAAACATTCTTTCGGGAGTATCGAACTGTGGTGTGAAATGTTTAATGTTTGAAACGAATGTTTAGATGTTTTGATTGAATGTTCGAATGTTTCACACGAAAGGAGTAATCATTCGAACGAAATATATAATGTTTCGCACCAAAAGTTCAAAAATTGGGTTTTTCGACAATTTTTATCCTTGTTCCGAAACGTAATAATGTCTTTACTGTACAGAAAATCAATTACTTTGATGGCGGTTATTCATTAAAATCAAAAATGACAACAACTCCTTTTTTCCTAGCATTTGCCTGTTTATGGGTAACTTTCCTCTAAAATGTAGATTAACACGACTTCACAAATTCTCATCGTTCGTTGCCAAAACAACCTCGAAAGTAATCTCAATTCTCAGAACTACAATCTAAATTCTCTTCGTGTCTTAGCAGTGAAAAATTCTCACGTCTACAAACCACTAGTTTGCCGAAATTATTCCAACCATCTCAATTATATTATCTAAATTTACCAATCCGAATTTTAATCAAAATGAGAAACGCTTTCATTGGCATTTGTTTATTTAGTTTCATGGTAGTTGGTTGGGTGTCGTGCAAAAAAGACAATCCAGTTGGCATCAACATGGGGTATAATTATTTTCCTACCGATGTGGGTCGATATGTCATTTACGATGTCGATTCCATATATTACGACAATGCAAACCTTAATTCACATACCCATTTAGCACCTGCCGATACCTTTAAATTTCAATTGAAAGAAAAAATAGAGTCTATCTATTCCGATAATCTTAATAGGCCTACTGTTCGTCTAGAGCGCTACGTCAAGTTGCACAACGACTCCATTGCTTATAGTCAAATGCCTTGGACATTCAGAAACGTTTGGGCCGAAAACCGAACCGCTTCCACTGCCGAAAAGGTAGAAGAAAACATGCGTTACATCAAACTTGCATTTCCTGTAAAAGACAATCAAACTTGGAATGGCAATGCGCAGAATAACAATCAAGAAATGGATTATTATTATTCGTATTACGACCAATCTATAAAAATAAGAAACATTCAGTTCGACTCCGTATTGCAAGTGATACAATATGATGATGGTGGAAACATCATCACCGAACGTCAGTTATACACCGAGCGATTTGCTCGCAAAGTGGGCTTGGTATCCAAAGAATCAATCAACATTCAATCGCAACCTTATGCGGCATGGAGCAATCCGGTTCAATATCCTTATGGTTCCGATTCCACAACAGCTTTTATTTTAAAACCAATTATGCAACGCATCACTGGAGGAATCCATCTCATCATGTGGGTAAATTCTTACGGTGTTGAATAAAAAGATATGAAAAAAATTATACTACTTAGCCTAGTTTTAGGTTTATCCATCCATACCATTAGTTCGCAAACAGCTACTTATTGGGTCGTTTTTAAAGACAAAAATAATAGTCCTTATTCGTTGACCAAGCCTTCCGCTTACCTTTCGGAGAAAGCATTAACACGCAGACAACGACAACACATTCCTGTTTCGCAAACCGATTTACCTGTCAATCCGCAATACATCAACCAAGTGAAAGCTCTTGGAGCAATGGTAATGCACCAATCCAAATGGTTCAATGCGGTGAACGTTTCCTCTGCGGATACTTTGTTAATAAACCAAATTCGCAAGTTGAATTGTGTGCAAAAAGTAATTTTACTTTCGTCTCCTTCGTCAAAACCAACTCCACCAAAATATAAGGACGAAACAAAATCGGTAAAACCCATTTCGGTTCAACCTATAGAAAAATCAATACAGTCCAATGTGTTTGATTACGGCCCATCTTTGGCTCAAGCGCACCAACTCGGCATGGATTGCATGCACAACAGAGGATTTCAAGGCCAAGGAATGACCATTGCATACATGGATGATGGTTTTTATCGCGCTGATTCATTGGCTGCATTCGATAGCTTGCGTGCCAATAATCAAATTTTAGGAACCTACGATTTTGTGACCAATAATACCTACGTGTATCATGATGATGATATCAATTTATCTCATGGTATGAATACGCTTTCGTGCAGTGCTGGCAACCTTCCGGGAAGAATAGTGGGCACAGCACCTAAAGCACATTTTTGGTTATTTGTTACCGAAGCTTATTACAGCGAGAGTTGGCAAGAAGAAACCAATTGGGCAGTAGCAGCTGAATTTGCCGATAGTGTGGGGGTAGACGTTATCAATACTTCATTGGGTTATTCCATCAACATGACCAACTCAGCCGAAAATCATAGTTATTCCGATATGGATGGACGAACCACTATCATCTCGAAAGCTGCAGCATTAGCCGCACGCAAAGGGATGGCAGTAGTGGTAAGTGCAGGTAATTCGGGTGGAGCACCTTGGTACAAAATCACCGCACCAGCTGATGCCGATAGTATTTTAACCGTAGGTGCTGTCGATTCGCTTGGGTTTATTGTAGGGTTTAGTTCTCGTGGTCCTACCTATGATGGACGCATCAAACCTAGCGTTTGCGCTCGTGGCCTAAATGCAGTGGTTGCTTCTCCTTTCGGAGATGTTTGGAACGAAAGCGGAACTTCTTTTTCTTCACCCATCACAGCAGGCGCAGTAGCTTGTTTATGGCAAGCACATCCAAATGCTAACAACATTCAAGTGATCAATGCTGTGATGCAAAGTGCAAGCCAATACGCATTTCCTGATACCATTCAAGGCTATGGTATTCCTAACTTTTGCATAGCCGACTCCATACTTTCTTCTATGATAGGTATTCAAGAGGTATCCTCGAATTCTACTTCTGTGCATGTATTCCCAAATCCATTTCATTCCTCTTTCACCATTTCTTTGTATGCTGATGTCAAACAAAATGTTCAAGTAGAACTTTTCGATATTGCAGGTAGATCGGTGTTGAAACAAGAACGGAAATTAATGCCATCGAATAACATTTTTTCAATCGATGAACTTTCTACCATCGAACCTGGAATCTATCTGTTGAAGATAACATCCACGGATTCCGTTATAACCGAAAAGATAATTAAACAATAAAGTTTCTGACTTTATAAACTCAAAAAAAATAGTTCCATAATAAACTCTTATGTTCGCAGAAATAATTACAATAGGTGATGAAATTCTAATTGGTCAAATTGTAGATACAAATTCTGCCTTCATTGGTCAACTACTCAATCTTAATGGCATATCCGTAAAACAGATTACCTCTGTTTCCGATAATCGCGAACACATCATCGAAGCTTTGAATGAAGCCAAATCACGTGCTGACATCATCCTTATCACCGGTGGATTAGGGCCTACCAAAGATGATATTACCAAAAAAACGCTTTGCGAATATTTCAATACCACCATGCGTTTTGACGAAGATGCTTATACTGATGTAGTGAACCTATTCGCTCAATACGGCAAAGAAGTAACGGCTACTAACCGATTACAAGCCGAAGTCCCTGCCATCTGCGAAGTAATACGAAACTACAATGGCACCGCACCTTGCATGTGGTTCGATGTCGATAATAAGATTTATGTATCCATGCCGGGAGTTCCATACGAAATGAAAGCATTGATGAAAAATCAAATTGTTCCTAAGTTGAAACAACGTTTTTCATTCCCTTCCATTTTTCATAAAACTGTCCTCACACAAGGCATTGGCGAGTCGCACCTTTCCGATTTACTTACCAATTGGGAAGATAGTTTAGCAGAGCTAAATATCAAACTTGCTTATTTACCTGCACCCGGAATGGTTCGCCTTCGCTTGAGTACCAAAGGAAATAATCAACAAAACTTGATGGTGAATGTAGAGCGTAAAATTGAGGAATTGAAATTGATAATTCCCGAATACATTTACGGTTACGAAACATTTGGTGAGGAAAACGAAACGCTCGAGCAAATCATAGGAAAGCTTCTGAAATCAAAGAAGCAAACCATCTCAACTGCCGAAAGTTGCACTGGAGGTTATATATCACATTTAATTACCAAAGTACCTGGAAGTTCTGATTATTATGTTGGTTCAGTAATTTCTTATTCCTACGAAATTAAAGAAACGGAGTTGGGTGTGTCCCAAAAAATTCTTGATGAGCAAGGGGCTGTGAGTCAACCTGTGGTCGAACAAATGGCTCGAGCCATTCAAAAGAAATACAAAACCGATTATTCCATAGCAGCATCTGGTATTGCAGGGCCTGGAGGAGGCACTAATGATAAACCGGTAGGTACCGTGTGGATAGCATTAGCCACTCCCGAAAGAGTTATAGCTGAGAAGTTTCAGTTCGGAAATCATCGTGAGCGCAATATTCAAAAAACCGCAAATGCCGCACTAAACCTACTGCGAAAAGAACTTGAAGGAAAAAACTAATTCAAAGCTCGATTTCACACAGACAATCAAGTTGATCACAATCGCATTTTCTTAATTAAAATGCTTTTGCACAATTTCTGACATCTTTTCTTTAGTCAAAGGCTTGGTGTAATAATCAATTACCACATCCCATGCTTTCGACTTAGCCACATCGTCAGGGTTATCGGAGGTGGTTAACACAATAACTTTTGCAAATTTCTTCAACTCGTTTTTAATCTCAACATAACGTCTTAGAAATTCCCATCCATTCATTAACGGAAGATTGATGTCGAGAAAAATGAGGTCAGGTAATTCGTTTACGTTATCTTTATGAGCCTTCAAGCATTCAAGTGCATCCTTGCACATTTCCATCGAAATTACTTTAATTGTACTATCGTACTTGCCTATTTCTCTTTCATGATAAAAATTGTCATCTTCATTATCATCAATCAAAAGGATGCATTTTAGTTCAGTTTTCATAATTTTAAATTATTAATTGTAAAATGAAATTTAGTTCCTTTACCAAGTTCAGATTCAACCCATATTTCACCTAGATGTTGTTGAATAATTTTTTTGCAATTAGCAAGACCAATACCCTTTCCTTCGAATTCTTCTTCGTTTTTATGAAGGCGTTGGAAGATTTCGAATATTCGTTCAAAGTGTTCCGAATCGATTCCTATTCCATTGTCTTCAACCGTGAATCTCCATATTCCTTTTTCCTCTTGTGCATATAAATATACGATAGGTTTGGTTTCTTTCCTTCTGAACTTAATTGCGTTCGAAATGAGATTTTGGAATACTTGCCTGATTTCAATTTCATATACATTCATTATGGGCATATTACCCACATTGAGTTCTGCCCCCGAATTTGTAATTAATGTATTTAAATCAGCTAATACATCTTTCACCGATTTATTTAAATCAACGGTTACTACTTTACTATTCTGCCCTAATCTAGAGAAGTCTAACAATGATTTAATGAGCGCACTCATTCGTTTCGTAGCCTTGTCAATCGAACGAATGTACTTTTTACCTTTTTCGTCCAATTTATCTTGATAGTCCTCTTCAAAGATTTGCATATAATTCGAAACTGTCCTCAATGGTTCCTGCAAATCGTGTGAAGCGATGTAAGCGTATTGATGTAATTCTTTATTCGCAATCAAAAGTTGATCAGTAAGTTTTGCTTTTTCTTCATTTTGTTTAGCAAGTTCATTGGCGATAATCAGTTTGGCTGCATGCTTTACTTTTTGTTCTGTTTGAATCGCAAGTTCCTTATTTGCTAAAATAAGCTCTTCTTCTGCTTTTTTTCTCATTAACTCAATACCTATATTCAAACAGATACTTTCGAAAGCATTTATTATTTCCAAAGTGAATGCTTCTGTTTTCTTAAAATTGAGTTGTAACAAACCAATGGTAAAATCATTTACATTTATTGGGATTATGGCAAACGAACCATATCCATAATGAATACATTTGTTTCTTGGACGAAATCGAGGATCTAATTCAGCTGGTAAATCTATTAAGATATAGGAATTGTTCGTAAAAAAGCTTCCTGCTTTGGTAAGTAGCGGATGTTTTTTGTTTGAATTGTTTGAAATAACAAAACCACAAGTGCATTCTAATTTTGGTTTACCATTTTTATCCAAACAATTTTTTCCTTCGAAATCCTTAGATAAAATAGAATTCTCATGGCTCAAAAAGTCATTCGAAAACCCTTGATGAGCAAAATAGGGGTAATCTTCTCCTTCCTTCAATCTCAATGCTACCGCATCCACTCCAATTACTTCTCTTATTGATGAGAGTAATTGAGAAATCATTATTTTTGTGTTCACATTACTATTTAGTAGTCGCAGTACTTTATTTGATAATGAATTTAATTTTTCAGCTTGTTTTCTTTCTGTGATATCTGTATGAAAAGCTTGAATATAGGGTTGATTACCCACAAGGATTAGACTTGATGAAACAGCTAATGAAATTATAGATCCATCTTTTCTTATATGATCAACTTCAATTTTTATACCTTTCCCTGGCACCAAACTAGCTAAATTTATAGGAAGCATTTTTGCTGTTTCAGGAGTATCGATATCATAAAGATTTTTGTCAATGAGTTCATCAATATTATAACCATGCATTTTTGCAAACGATTCATTAAGGCCAATTATTTTACCAGCAGGAGTGAGGAATAGTATACCTTCACTAGCTTTATCAAATAGAGTTTTGTAACGTTCTCCACTTTGTTTGAGCGCCTCCATTGCATGAAGTCGTTCTGCTTCATTAGAAATAGCCATCAATGAAAATGTTATGTTTTCAGCAATCTTTTCAAGTAACGCAATCTCTTCTTTATTTGAAAAAAAGTTTTTTTCTTCCGAATAAAGTGTGAATATTCCTAATGAAGTATTCCTATATTTAATAGGTATAGCGATGGAAGAATGATAGTTTCTCTTAAGAGCTTCCTTTCTCCAAGGTTTCATCATTGGGTCATTCTCGATATCGTTACAAACACTCGTTTTTCCTTCTCGTATCGCTTTCCCTGTTGGTCCTTGTCCTTGAGGTATGTTTTTTACACTTAGTTGACCAATCGCCTTTAGATATCCATCCTCGAAACCAGCCCATGTATTTGGTATAATGTTACCTGATGTGTTGTCAACACTTCCAATCCAAATCATCCTAAACTTGCTGTGAAGTACCACCGCATCACAAACTCCTTGTAATAATTTTTCGCGATTATTGGTTCTTAATATTACATCATTAATTTCACTATTCAAATTTAAAAGTCTATTCAGTTTTAATAGTTCAGCTTCATCTTTTTTGCTTTTTGAGGTATCTGTTATTATTAATTGAACAGCGTCTTTTCCATCAAATTTTATAGGCATCGTTTTCACAAAAACCTCTACCGTGCTTTGGTCAATGCAAATGAGTTTTTCCTCAATAGAGGATAATTCAACATTTTCATAAGGCTCAGAATTCATTATTTCAGCCATTATTGCGATATAATCAGGATGAACAAAAGAAAGAATCTTTTTACCCACTAATTCCAATTCGCTTTTTGCCTTTAGTATGGTGAGCATCTGTTTATTTACAAAGACAATTATACCTTGAACATAAATAACTATACCTACCGGGAAATTTACTGCTAATTCTCTGTACTTTTGTTCACTTTCAACTATAGCCTTTTCAGCAAATTTTCTAGCTGTTATATCGTTTAATGAAGTTACTCTAATTTCTCTTCCTTTAAAAGGCATCGTCTTGCCGTGTAGCAAACAAGGAAATGTTGTTCCATCCTTTCTTAACGCTGTGGCTTCGTATGGTTCTGTAATACCAGCTAACATGTTTCGTCTTACCATTTCTCTATCTTCAGGAATCAACCATTTATCACCCGACTTACCAATAGCTTCTTGGGAGGTATAACCAAACATCAGTTCTGCCATATTGTTTTGTTCGAAACAAATTCCTTTTTCGGAGAGGAATATAGAATCGAAGGAGGCGTCACTAAGTGCCATATATTTTGCTCGACTTTCAGCTATGGCGTATTCAGCTTGTTTTCTTTGCGATATGTCATTGGTTATGGTTAATACAGCTTCTTCGTTTTCATAAATTATAGGTACCGCTTTTACTTCCACATCCACTACAGTCCCGTCAAATCGAATGAACTTTTCTTCCAAAAATGAATAATCTTGTACTTGCTCACCTAATGTTCTAATTCTATTTATAACCGCTTCTTTTGAATCAGGATGCACAACAGAGAGAACTGGTTTGCCAATAATATCATCAATTGACTTAGCTCCGAGCAGGGTAAGGGCTTGTTTATTTATGTAAACAACAATACCATTAACATGAATAGCCACGGCACTTGGTGTGTTTTCAACTAATTCACGATATTTTATTTCACTTTCCTTAATTAGTTGTTCCGTATTCTTTTGGTCGGTGATATCTTGAGTCGTTCCAAATATCTTTTGGAGTTCGCCAGAATGAAATTCTAATTCTGAAGTTACCCTTACCCAAATTAATTTTCCATCAGCCCTTAACATTCTATAGACGATAGGAGAACCCATTCCTGTTTCCATCGCTTTTGTTCTCGCTTCCATCACTAGTTGACGTTCATCAGGATGAACGAAATTTGAAACCAATAACTCAGGTGTTCTAATAGTGGTAACATCTTCAATGCCCAAAATACTCAAAATTCCATCAGAATGATTGAATTCATTGCTTTTCGGATTCCATTCCCAACTTCCAATCTTGGCAATCTTTTGAGCTCGCTTCAAGTTGGCTTCACTTTCTTTTAACGATTCTCGAAGTTTCTTAGGTTCTGTTATATCTTTAAAAGCACAAATCACTTCTTTCACATTTCCTGAAGAATCGAAAACAGGTTCAGCATCTACTTTTAACCAAACTCGGTCTTGCGTTGTTGGTCGATAAACGCCCATCACAGCATTTCTTACGGACTGACGTGTAGCGATGCAATGGGGCACCGGGTGTGTCGAACCAGGATAAGGACTACCGTCTTCGTGTATTACATTCCAATCAGTGTCGAATGATGTTTTTCCTAGCAATTGATCTTCGGTAAGTCCCAAAAGTTCTAAGGCTTTTGGGTTACTAATAAGAATTTCCGCATTAGGCCCTTGAACAAGAACACCAAAATGAAGATTCGAAACAAGAGTCAGATAACGTTCTTTACTACTTTCAATGGTTTTTTCTAAATATTTCCTTTCATTAATGTTTTGGATGAACGCAGATGCTCCAACAATTTTTTTTGATTGATAGGTCGGAAACCAAATTACTTCAAAATAATTTTTAGTGAAGTGTTCAAAATGTATTTCGGAATAAGGTTCCCCTTGTAGTGCTCGGTCTATGCTTTTCTTTGCTATTGCTCTCACTTCAGGCAATTCAATACAATCCAAAACACTCATTCCTGCTTTTAGATTAAAGTGGAAAAGTGTTTTAGCCAATGACTTTAAATTATTGTTGAATGAGGTGTAATTGTAATTATTATCTACAGAAAAAAAAATAATATTTTCCTTGCTAATTTGTTCGGAAGTATTTAATTTTTTATTTGTCTTCATATCCAATAGTGCAAACATGCGTTTGCTGTTTTAAATCGTAGTAACTATGATCTATATGACTGGAGATGGGTCGTGCTTAAAGGCTCGCCTCTTACATATATTTTGGTGTCGCAAAGTTACAGCGTTATTCGACACACAAAGTAAAATCGTATCTGTATATTTTAAAAAACTGACAAGAATCAGGAATTGAAGGGGGTTTATTTCAGAAAGACCTAGCTTTAATAATCTGGTTAGATTATTCATTCAAACAAACCTTATTGTCTTCGTTTGTAAATAGTAGTTTGTTATCGTACATAAGTTGAATAGTATGCAAAGTTTTATCTTCGTGAATGTCTGTTATCGAATCTACAAGTGTTTTTAAGTCTAGGGGATGTAGGGATAGTAATTGTTTAATTTGCAATGATGTTCTTTCATACTCATCTGTATGAAGAATTTTCCTTTTTTCTACCAAACAAACATCACAATGAAAACATCGACTCACTTTATTTTCTCCAAAATATGATAACAGAAGTTGACTTCTACATTTATGCGTACTTTCTACATAATTAATAACAGTCTCCATTCGTTCCTTGGCTCTTTTCTTAAGTAAAGCATAATTTTCTTTTGAAATGCTTATTTCTTTTGCATCTATCCTTTCGTGAATAAAGGTAAGTTGAGGCAATTCGGAATGAGGAAAGTAGGTGATAACATTTTGTTGGTGAAGAAAACTTAATCGTTTGATTAAATTGTCAAGACTAATATTGGCTTTTCGCGCCAAATCGTATTCGTTTATTTTTACAAAATTATCGAAAATCCCTGAATAGGAGCGGAGCAATAGTTTGATAAAAACATCATACGATTCATTTGTAATCTGAAATTTGTATAAATCCTCCCTATTCATTGACATCTTAAATCGAGCTGGTTGAAAAAATGAATCGGAAAGAGTAATAAATCCTTCACGTTCAATAAATTTTAAACAGTTAAAAGTAGTTATTGCTTGAAGCTTATATGCATAACAAAAAGATGAAATATCAAAATCAAAGGTAACACCCATACCTGCACCTGTTGCTATTTGGTAATAATTGGCTAATGCCTGATAGGTTTTTTTTATCTCTTCTATTTCAGGAAAACTCAATTCAACATTTCGAAGTAATTCTAGTTTGTCAGTCGCATTGAAAAGCATGACAGCATAGGCTTTTCGTTCATCTCTTCCTGCTCTTCCCGCTTCCTGAAAGTAGGCTTCTATCGAATCGGGAACATCAATATGCACCACAAACCTTACATCAGGTTTGTCAATACCCATACCAAAAGCGTTTGTACAAACGATTACTCTAATATTGTTATTAATCCAATCATTTTGCTTTTGATCCCGTGTTTTGGCGTCTAATCCTGCGTGATAATAATCGGCTGAGATTTGATGACTAATTAGATAATTGGCAATATCTTTTGTTTTTTTTCTATTTCTCACGTATACAATACCAGAACCATGAATATTGTTCGCTATTTTTAAAAGTCTGGCAAGTTTGTCATCCACATTAAGAACTGCGTATGCGATGTTCGTACGTTCATAACTCTTTTGAAATACATTTTGTTTTTTGAAGAGTAACTTTTTTTGAATATCAATTACCACTTCTTTTGTTGCAGTGGCTGTTAATGCAAGAAAAGGAACTGAAGGTAGTAGTTCTCTTAATTCAGAAAGTTTTAAATAACTCGGTCTGAAATCATACCCCCATTGTGAAATACAATGCGATTCATCAATAGCAATTAAATTCACTTTCATTTTTGGTAAACGTGCTTTCACAATTTCTGTTTCTAGTCGTTCTGGTGAAAGATATAGAAATTTGATGTTGCCATGAACACAATTGTCCAAGGCGATATCAATTTCTTGACGGTGCATCGAAGAATTGATTGATATTGCTTTTATCCCACGTGAAGTAAGGTTTTCCACTTGATCTTTCATTAGGGCAATTAATGGGGATACCACTATGCAAATACCATCCATCATTAATGCAGGAACTTGAAAACAGATGGATTTACCTCCTCCTGTTGGTAATAAAGCGAGACAGTCCTTTCCTTGTAATACTGAATTTATAATTTCCTCTTGTAAAGGCCTAAAAGAAGAGAATCCCCAGTATTTGTTTAATATTTCATGACTAGTTGACATAACAAATAGTTCACGAAGTTACGAAATGTAATTTAAAGTGGTAAAATAGAAAGGTTGGTACTTTTAGATTTGAATTTTGCTACCTCGGATAATAACCATTCTGTTGCTTGAACTTCAGTTTTAAAAACTTTAGTTGGTATGTTTGGATTATAAAATCGTAAATAAAAATTAGCAGAAATAACATGTACAAAATTTTCAGCTAAAAGTGCAACTGCCATAAAAGGAGTTTCTGCTTCAACTTTCACACTATATTCTTTTGCTGCTCTTGTAATGGTTACCATATTCTCAAATATAAATAGGATTGGATGCTTTACCCCTTTTGTTAACCTAATAACAGCTTCTCTTTCTTCCTTTTTTTCCTCTATATCGATAATGCTCCCCTGAATATATGTAATGTAAACTATTCCTTGCCTCTCGAGTTCGATACTAATGTTTGGAAGCTGAATAGAATCAATTACTCTTTCCTTTATCATTCTTGATACTTAATATTTTTAATCTGAAGGTAAACAAATCCGAATGCGTTATTTTGGATTTATCTACCTTCATTATTGGTTAATAGTTATCTATTTTACTATCGTTATTTTCTTTACCGTCTTTTCATTATTTGCACTAATCTCCACAAAGTAGATTCCTTTTGGTTCGTTTGTTAAGTCAAGTGAATAAATTCCTGAACCTGCATTTGTAAGTGCCTTCTGAAGTAGAGTTTGACCGATTACATTTAATACCTTTATAGAAACATTTTGAAGCCCATTTTGTTTAATTTCTATATTGAATTCTCCTGTACTCGGATTTGGATAAATGGAAAATGTACTCTCAAGAGAAATGTTTTCTGCGACCCCCATTGTCGGACTCCAACCATTTAAAGTGGTTGCACCTGTATTATTTGGGTCTAACCAATGTTTTAGTTGAGTTGCATTAGTGCCGCCTCCAAGCCATGATACAGCAAATTTACCATAATCGTCATAATCATTAGCGGCTGAAGCACCGCAAGCAGAAGGACCACCATATAATTGTCCAACAATATGATGAAATTTATCAAATAAAGGTGAACCTGATGACCCTGGCTCAGTACATGCTGTTGTCCATTGCCCTATTTGCCAACAATCAGCAGCACCATTGCCAGCATTGAAACTAGGATTACTAGTAACTGAATTGGTTGCCTGAGATATTTTTTTTATATCTCCACTTGGATGATGAATACCTATAACTGTATCAGCGGGTGTGTTTATATTCGACCATCCATTAAAGTAGGCATTATAAGTTGCAGGGACAGTATTATTTACCAATCCACCGGTAATTTGCACCAAACAAAAGTCGCTTCCGCCATTCCGAGCGCATAAGTTTGAACCGCTTAAAGATTGAGTTGTAGAAGGTGAAGATGCAGGGTTTGAACAGCCCGGAGCTTCCCAATTGAAGCGAAACACCCATTGTGCCCAATCATTACTTGTAGAACAGTGATTAGCTGTTAATACATAAGGTTTCCCATCCTGAGGAACATCATTAACCAAGGAACCAGAACAAAATTCTCCTCCGTTTACCACTAAACAAACAACGCCTCTTTTATCATTTTGCCAATTATTTCCTAACGGACAATTAACATTTACCTGACAACTTTGAGAGCTTCCAAAAGATTTAGCTGCATAATCTTCAACTCCTCTGTATCCATGAGTTACACGAAATAAACTGATTCGTCCTTGATGAGCAGCGGATGCTGGCTCATAATACTCCAACACCACGGCTTCTCCACCAATCAAATCTGTAGCAAACGCTTTATCTTTTTGATTGTTTACTTCAGTAAATGCTCCTAACACGAAGTCTTTAGTTGAATTATAAACAAACATCGATGCTCCTTTAGGCATAAAGAAATCATCAAAAGCCAAGTTAATTGTCAATGCCCCAGTTGATTTTACTCCAAGTCTCCAAAGTCTATCACCATTCGGCATCGTTGTCCAAGTACCTGAATTGTCAAGATTAAGTGAGACATAATGATTATACCCAAAACGGTAAGGGCCTTTGCTTTGGTCGTTTACAGCATCTTCTGCACGCAATGCTTCCATATCGAAACTTGGCATTAATTTATACGTAACTTCCTGCAAGTGTTTCGAATTTACATTGAAACTAAAAGGAGTTCCTCCTTGACTTAATTGTGCGACAACTGTGTTGTGAAACAATGCAGAAGCTAACACAACTGATAATAGTAATAGTTTTTTCATCTGATTTTATTTAATTGTTAGAAATAAGTTTTTTATTAGAGATGGCCGAAAATATAAATAATTTAAAACGCCAACAAATTTTATTGACGAAGAGCAATTACTTAGCCACTAACATGCTAATTAAAAATTTAAGGTTATTCTGAAAAAGCTGCTTGGTAAATAAAAGAAAGAATCAAAGTCGGTTTGTTTTCCATTTCAACACTTCTCCTTCATTGTTTTTTACAGCCAATAATGATGCATTCTTACTTTCCGAAATTAATTTCGCTCCCACAAGAGCAGCTATCGTTGCTTCATCTTTATCCTCCACATCAAGCATTTCTGGTTTGTAATAATGATTAATAAAATGCGTATCAAAATTTCCTGAAGTAAATGCTTCATGCTTTAACACAAACTTACAGAAAGGCAAAGTAGTTTCCACACCTATTATTTTATAATCATCTATCGCACGTATCATCCTATTTATGGCTTCTTCGCGATCTTTACCAAACGAAATAAGTTTCGAAATCATAGGGTCATAATAAATTGGAATATCCATTCCTTCCTCAAATCCATCATCCACACGCACGCCCAAACCTTGCGGACGTTTGTAGGTTACTAATTTCCCAATATCAGGTAAAAAATTATTGGTTGGGTCTTCAGCATACACACGCACTTCCATACTATGTCCATGAATCTTTAAAACGTCTTGCGAAAAAGATAGTTTCTCGCCTCGTGCCACTTTTATTTGCTCCTTCACCAAATCAATTCCTGTTATCATTTCTGTTACAGGATGTTCAACTTGCAATCGAGTATTCATTTCAAGGAAATAAAAATTCTTATTCTCATCCAACAAAAATTCTACAGTACCAGCACCAATATAATCACATGCTTTTCCAACATTCACAGCACATTCGCCCATTGCCTTTCTTAATTCTGGAGTTAAAACCGATGAAGGTGCTTCTTCAATCACTTTTTGATGTCTCCTCTGAATAGAACATTCGCGCTCGAAAAGATAAACGATATTACCATGCGTGTCACCCAATATCTGAATCTCTATATGTCTCGGGCCAGCAACATAGCGTTCAATGAAAACTGAACCATTGCCGAAAGCCGAAGTAGCCTCACTCACCGCCAACTTCATTTGTTCTTCAAATTCTTCGCTATTTTCAACTATACGCATTCCTTTTCCACCTCCACCAGCGCTAGCTTTTATCAGTATCGGAAATCCAGTGGCCAATGCGATTTCCTTTCCTTCCTTAACACTCGATATGGCTCCTTCTGAGCCTGGAACCATTGGGATTTTATATTTTTTAGCAGCGGCCTTAGCCGATAACTTATCGCCCATTATATTCATCGCTTCTGCCGAAGGACCAATAAATGTTATTCCTGCTTTTTTAACAGCTTCAGCAAAGTCAGCATTCTCCGATAAAAAACCATATCCAGGATGAATACCATCAACATCGAGTTGCTTACACACTTCTATAATTTTATCACCCAATAAATACGATTGGTTCGATGGGGGAGGACCTATACACACAGCCTCGTCAGCATATTTTACAAACGGAGCATTTCTATCCGCCTCTGAATAAACGGCCACCGTTTTTATTCCCATCTCTCTGCAAGAGCGCATCACGCGCTGAGCTATTTCTCCTCTATTGGCTACTAAGATTTTTTTCATATCACTAAGTTACAGTATTCGTCAACATTTTTAAAGCGACAAATATAAACTAATGGATTTTACCATTTACAAATATAGTGAACGTTATGTTTTTTTTTGAATTCAAATTACTTTTTCACTTTCATAATTTCACATCTTTCGATAATTATTTGAAATTAAAATTCGCAAATATTATAATTGAAATGTTTTCGCAATACCGATGAAAAGTCTATTCCAACTTGTCTCAAATCTTCATCGTCTTCCTCATAAAACCAATTTATTATAACCGTATTTCCTGTTTGTTCAGATTCTATCAAGCGTTTTATAAGGTTATATACTTGCACTCCCGAGCCGGTATGTAAATACTGAAACGATAAATTGAGAGTAGTATGAACAGGTTTAGTCAAAAGATAATAATCTACCCATTCGAACAAACGATAATAAAATATCGTAGCGTTTTCTGGAAACGAGCGGCCTTTTATACTCAATACATTTGCCTCTCTATCAAAATCAACCATGGGTAAATTTTGGGTAGCAGGTATGCTCAAATTTCTTCTTTGTTCTAATGTTAGCATGTTCTCCCACTATTAGCTTTAAACTCTTCTTTTGTTGGCTAATAGTAATGCCAAATTTCAACATTATATTGAGTACATACTCCGTATTTTCGTTAAAACAACGCAATCGTATGTCTTAAAACCCAAATACTTGGCTAAACGTATTTTCGAATGTAATCAATACCTATTCATCTCCTTGCTCACTATTCTCCAAAAGCCTCAAACAAACTCGTTTTTAACTTCCAACACAAATCTATCAACACTTTTATTTCCAAAAATCCTATTTAACCTAAAAGATACCTTTCCAGAGCAAAAAGACACTTTTCCAGAAAGTAACAATAACTAAATCAAGTCAGTTGCAATTTTAGCCGAAAGTAAACAAAGAGGAATTCCTGGTCCAGGATGCACACTTCCACCACAGAAATATAGATTTTTTATATCCGATGAAAAATTCGGATGTCTCAGAAAAGCAGCAAACATGCTATTCGATGCATTTCCGTAAATAGCTCCGAAAGCCGATGAAGTTCTTTCTTCAATTGTCCTTGGGTCCATCACCATCTCACATTCTATCAATTGTCGAATGTCAGTTTTAAGCATCCTACTTAACTTCGTAATCACGTATTCACGCGTATCATTCACTAGTTTATCCCAATCCTGCCCATTATTATAAGGCACATTCACAAAAGCAAACCAATTCTCACAACCCTCCGGAGCATCCGTTTTAGTGAACTTCGAAGTCACGTTCACATAAACCGTTGGGTCCTTGTACACATTAAGTTTGTTTATAATCGTATCAAATTCTTCGGGATAATTGTCCCCAAAAAATATATTATGAAGATCCATCTCTTGGAATTCTTTTTTGATGCCCCAATAAAAAATGATACCCGATGAAGATTTTGGCTGACTCAGTGTTTTCTTCGGCTTTTTCACCGTAGGCATCAGCTTCTCATAAGTATTGTATACATCAGCATTACTGATGATGACATCAAACATTTGGTCACCAAACTTCGAACGTATTCCCGTTGCCTTCTTTTTATCCACAAGTATTTCCTTCACAGGTGTCGATAGTTTAATATCGATGCCAATGTCTTCAGCAAGTTTCACCAAGCTTTTAGTTATGCTATGCATACCTCCTTCAGGATAATAAGCCCCCAAATCAATCTCCACATAAGGAATCACATTCAGAGTAGCAGGCGCCACATAAGGGCTCGATCCATTATATGTAGCATATCTATTAAAAAGCTGAATCATTTTTATATCCTTAAATGCTTTTTCGTTAGCCGAATTCATCGTATCAAAAGCACCTATTTTCCAAAAATTAATCAACCCTTTCGCCACAGCCTTTGTAAAGTAATTCTTGGCCTTATGTAGCGAATTCATCAAAAACAATTCGCCAGTTAAATTATATACCATTTCAGTTTTTTCCAGATACTGCAAAATGGCTTCTTCCGAGTCAATAGTGCGCTCAGCCATGTATTTCGCATAAGCTTTTCGACCATGTTGAGAGTCGAACACTGTGCCATCTTCAAAAAAATATCGAAACACAGGATTAATATGTTCATAATTCAAATAAGCCCTTGGGTCTTTCCCTGAAAGAGTAAAAAGCTCGTCCACAATCATTGGCAAGGTAAAAACCGATGGGCCGTAATCAAATCGATAACCTTGATTTGTTTCTGAGGAGATTTTTCCTCCTGCAAAACCATTTGCCTCAAAAATGGTAACATTGTAGCCTTTGTTTCTCATTCGTATGGCAGCTCCTAAGCCAGCCACTCCCGAACCCACCACAGCACACGACTTATTCAATTGTTTTATCATTTCCGTTGAAAAAATTAATCTAATGTTGGTTAAACAATTATCTAATAATTTAGTTTAACATGGGTGGCAAAATTAGTGAATGCAATGGAATAATCGAAAAAACGAATTAAGTTGAAATATGATTTTGGTCATTCCTTTATGGAGAAACAATAACAACTTAAATTTGGTGGTAAAGAATAAAGGTTTAATTTTGCATCCCTTTTCGAAAACAAACAATAAGCAATCAATTTTTTTGAATTAGTATAAGCATAAAATGGTATATATAGGAGCTAAGGAACTTACTCTACAGGACTTTAACAACATTCTCTACAATGGAGAGCTAATCGATTTCGAACCAAATGCACTTGAAAAAGTAAGCCAAAGTTATGAGTTTTTGAAAGATTTCTCAAAAGATAAATTGATTTATGGAATCAATACTGGTTTCGGCCCAATGGCTCAATACAAAATCAGTAATAACAATCAACTCGACTTGCAGTATAACTTAATTAGGAGTCATTGCACTGGAGCCGGCAACAGACTATCAGAAGTGGAAGTAAAATCCGCAATGATTTGCCGTCTCAGCTCGCTTATGCAAGGCTTTTCGGGTATCCATCCCGAAGTGGTAATTCTTCTTAAAGAATTAATCAATAACAATGTTTCTCCTCAAATATTCGAACATGGAGGTGTAGGTGCAAGTGGCGATTTGGTACAACTGGCTCATCTTGCACTAAATTTAATAGGCGAAGGAGAAGTAACTTATAACGGGCATCTTCGCCCTACAGGAGAAGTATACCAAGAACTAAGATTGAAACCTATTAAAATTCATTTGCGCGAAGGTTTGGCCTTGATAAATGGCACTAGCATTATGACTGGAATTTCAATGGTCAATGTTTCTCATGCCACCCAACTTGTCAATTGGAGTATTTCTGCTTCCATGATGATTATCGAATTGGTAGAATCTTACAATGATCATTTTTCAACAGAACTTAATAAAGTAAAACCTCACCGCGGGCAACGAACCATAGCTAATACTATGGATACATTGATGAGAGATAGTAAGCTAGTTCGTAAGCGTGAGGAACATTTATACAGCAAAGAAACAACTGATGTCGATGTTTTCAAAGACAAAGTTCAAGAATATTATTCAATTCGTTGCGTGCCACAAATAGTTGGCCCAATATGGGATACGCTTATGTATACTCAATCGGTGATACAAAACGAGGTAAATAGCGTGAACGATAACCCGATAATTGATAGAGAAAATAACAATGTGTTTCATGGAGGTAACTTTCATGGCGACTACGTTGCCCTTGAAATGGATAAACTCAAAATTGCAATTACAAAGCTATCTATGCTTGCCGAACGTCAATTGAACTTTTTGATGAACGACAAATTGAATGGCAAATTGCCACCATTTGTCAATCTTGGTAAGCTAGGTCTTAATCTTGGAATGCAAGCAGCTCAGTTTACGGCAACCTCTACAACTGCCGAAAATCAAATGCTTTCAAATCCAATGTACACTCACAGTATTCCAAACAATAACGATAATCAAGATATTGTATCAATGGGAACTAATGCAGCACTTATCACAAGTAAGGTCATTGAGAACACTTATCAGGTCATGGCAATCGAATTATTGAGTATTGTTCAAGCAATAGACTCATTGAATTTTGATACTAAACTTTCTTCTCAATCGCATAAGATTTATCATCAAATTCGATCCATAAAAGCACGATTCGAAACCGATAGCATACTTTACAAAGACTTGGAAAATATTAAACTTTTTCTTCAAAAAAACAGCCCGAAAATATTAACCAATTAATTATTCAAAATATAAATTTTAAATGAAATACGCATTAGTAACAGGAGGTTCAAGAGGTATCGGTCGTGCAATATGTGTCAAACTTGCCGAAATGGGACATTACGTAATAATCAATTATACATCTAACATTCAAGAAGCAGAGAAAACCCTTACTTTGGTTCGTGAAAAAGGAAGTGATGGAGAATTAATGAAATTTAATGTAGGTGATCAGTCTGAAGTAGAGACAACCTTAGGTGTATGGATAGAAAAAAATACTGACAAATACATTGAAGTTTTGGTGAACAATGCAGGTATTAAAAAAGATCAATTATTGATGTGGATGAGTAATGAAGAGTGGAACTCGGTATTAGGAGTTAATCTTGGAGGTTTCTTCAATGTAACAAGGCTTGTTATCAAAGGAATGTTAGTGAAAAAATATGGACGGGTTGTTAATGTAGTCTCTCTTTCAGGTTTAAAAGGGTTGCCAGGGCAAACCAATTACTCCGCATCGAAAGCTGGGGTTATAGGGGCTACCAAAGCCCTTTCGCAAGAAGTAGGAAGAAGAGGAATTACGGTTAATGCTGTCGCTCCAGGCTTCATTAAGACCGATATGACTGAAGGGTTTAATGAAAAAGATTTCAAACAATTAATACCAATGGCTCGTTTTGGTACTTCCGAAGAAGTTGCTGAAGCGGTGGGATTTTTGGCTTCGAAGAACGCATCTTACATTACTGGCCAAGTATTATCAGTAAATGGTGGATTATACAGCTAATTATTAAAAGACAAAGAAACTTTATTCATTTAGTCTAAGTGTTACCACCTTTCTTTATAGGTTTTAGCACCTAAATTGAATACTGATAGATTAATTAAAACTTATTTTTTAAAAAATATTTTATATTTGCCTTCTTTAGTAAAAAATAATAATGAATAACAGAGTTGTAATTACAGGATTAGGAATTTGGAGTTGTCTTGGTAAAAACCTTGACGAGGTAAAAGAGTCTTTGTATTCTGGCAAGTCTGGTATTGGGATGGATATGGAACGCAAACAATGGGGTTATCGTTCAGGATTAACGGGAATTGTTGAAAAACCTCAACTAAAAGGAATACTTGATAGAAGAGCTAGAATAGGCCTTTCGGAAGAAGCTGAATATGCCTATATGGCAACCATAGAGGCGATGAAAAACGCAAAGATGGAAATGTCTTGGGTTGAAAAAAACGAAGTTGGTATACTTTACGGAAACGATAGTTCTGCAAAAGCCGTGAGTGAAGCAATTGATACCATAAGATTGAAAAAAGACACCACTTTACTTGGTTCCGGCTCTATCTTTCAATCGATGAATTGTACGGTTACCATGAACCTTTCAACCATTTTTAAGCTGAAAGGTATCAATTTCACAATAAGTGCTGCATGTGCTTCCGGTTCTCATTCAATAGGGTTAGGGTATTTGATGATAAAATGGGGCTTACAGAAACATATTATTTGTGGAGGAGCTCAAGAAGTAAACCCTTTTGCATTCGGTAGTTTCGATGGTCTCAGTGCATTTTCTATACGAGAGAATGAACCTACAAAAGCTTCTCGTCCTTTTGATAAGAATCGTGATGGCTTAATTCCTAGTGGAGGTGCCGCAACCTTGATTCTAGAAAGTTATGAAAGTGCGATTGAACGAGGAGCTCCGATTTTGGCCGAGGTAGTTGGATATGGGTTCTCTTCAAACGGAGAGCATATTTCAAACTCCAATGTTGACGGACAGATTCGTTCCTTGAATATGGCACTCAAGGATGCAGGTTTGAGTGCATCCGATGTTGATTACATTAATGCACATGCCACTTCAACTCTGGGGGGCGATTTTACAGAAGCACTTGCAATTGATGCGGTTTTTGGAGCTTGTAAAACTCCAGTGAGTTCTACTAAATCAATGACTGGCCATGAATGCTGGATGGCTGGCGCAAGTGAAATTGTATACTCTACCATCATGATGCGAAATAGTTTTATCGCACCCAATATCAATTTCGAGGAAGGTGATGAGGCTTCTTCAAAATTAAATATCATTAATAAGACAAATGAGAAAAATATTGACGTATTTTTGTCCAATTCTTTTGGTTTTGGAGGCACAAATTCATCTTTAATAATAAAAAAATTTATATAAATAACAAACCAAATCAATTTTAACAATGACACAACAAGAAATAATAGGAAAAATAAATGAATTTTTAGTTGAAGAATTTGAGGTGGATCCTGCAAAAATACAACCGGAAGCTAACCTTCGTGAGACACTCGAATTAGATAGTTTAGATTATGTAGATCTTGTGGTTATTATCGAAAGCAACTTTGGGTTTAAAGTGGTTGCCGAAGATTTTATTGACATACATACATTCCAAAATTTTTATGATTATGTAAATCGTAAAGTGGAAGAAAAGAAAACAGCTATTTCGGAAAACTAGTAACGAATTAGTTAGGGAATCTTCTATCAAATGGATTTCAACCACCTTTAACGAGAAATTTTTATTTAAATGTCCAAGTGGGAAGGTAAATCAAAGGGAACAGTTTTAGGACATAAAATATTTGTTTTTATATTAAATCATTTAGGGCTCAAACTCGCGTATATCGCACTACGATTTGTAGCCCTTTATTATTTTTTGTTCGCACGCAAATCAAATAAGAATATATTTTATTTCTTTCATGATGTGCTTAAATACAAACGTACTAGAGCTTATTTGAAGATATATAAAAACTATTATATCTTTGGACAAACAATTTTAGATAAGGTAGCTTTGTTGGCCGGAGTAAATACGAAATTCACGATTGACCACGAAGGCGGAAAAAATCTTGATAGAATTGCTGAGATGGGTAGAGGTGGGATTTTGGTGAGTGCACACATAGGTAATTGGGAAATTGCAGGGCAGTTGCTGAATAGATTAGAAACTACCTTCAATATTTTGATGTATGAAAACGAACGAGAAAAATTAAAGTCATATTTGGAAGGGGTTAAAAAAAAGAAGAACGTAAAGATAATTGCAATAAAAGATGGTGAAATGGGACATTTAATAGAGCTACACAATGCATTTTATAATAATGAACTAGTTGTAATGCACGGAGATCGTTTTAGAGAAAATGCAATAACTGCCGAAGCTGATTTCTTGGGCAAGAAAGCAATGTTTCCAGTTGGTCCTTTTATCATGGCGGCCAAATTTGGCGTACCCATATCTGTTGTATTTGCCGTAAAAGAATCATCAACTCACTATCATTTTTTTGCAACAAACCCGATAGAGGTAAAACGGACAAGATCTGTTGAACAAACAGATAAAACAGTACAAGAGCTTTTGAATAATTATATTTCAGAATTCGAGAAAATGGTACATAGATATCCGGAACAATGGTTTAATTACTACGCATTCTGGAATGAACAAAATTAACAATCTAAAATATATTTAAAGTGCATTTCAACTAATGACAAGAAAACTAATATTAATATTACTCCTTTACCTTCCTTTTTCAATAATAGGTTGGCCTGCAAACAACACTACAAAGAAAACTAGTGCAAAGGAAGTTAGTTTTTCATTAGCCCTTGGAAGTTCAGGTTCTGAAGCAGAAAAGATTGCAACAGAAAACAACTTTTTCTTAAAATCTAAATTAATTTCTGAGCATCCAAAGAAAAAGAAGAAGGCGAAGAAAAAGAAAAAAAAGAAGAAAAAGCCTGCCAAGAAAAAGAAGAAAAAGGCCAAAAAGAAAAAGAAGAAAAAAAAGTAGCCTTTAAAAATTAAATGTCAAGTATTAGCGCGCCTGAATCGGACACTGAATAAAATTTACGATTTAGCGCTCTACATTCCTCTGCCCATTTTGATAGATGATATTTTGAATTCGAAGAATCGAATATAATTAGTTTCGGTGAATATAATTTTAATAATGATTCAATTCGAATAGAAGGATTTTTGGTTATTAATAAATAATCAATTGGCAATTGCGCAACATTTAATTTATCTACTAGTTTATGAGTATTCGATTTCTCAACACGAATGATTTTTTTGTTGAAAAATTGAAAGCAATTTCCTTTTATCAACAAATGATTTGATTGAAAACTATCAGTTATCATCTTAGTTTCATTTAGTCCTAAGTTCCACCAATTGTGTTTTACATGAAAAAGTAATGAACTTTCATTATGTATAAGGGCTGTATCTGATAGAAACACATTCGATTTGCCATCAACAAAGTCAATCGCTGATGATTTAGGAATGTTATATATAATGAGTTTTCGTTGATGAAATTCTACATATTGTTCCCGAATCAATGAAACCAACAACACAACCAATAAAGAAAGGGAAACCACGAGATATTTGAATTTTCGACTCATGAAATAATAAATAAAGATTAGAATTACTCCATATATTATCCATGTTTCAAATATGCTGATGGATATTCCTTGAATTAGAGAGTAAGGAAATCTTTCGATTTTTGTTACCGTAAAATTCAAAATCCAAATACAATAGTTGAAACACAATGCAATGTACTTCACCAATAATGGGACTTTAACAAAAACAAACACTGATATACCTAGATACATAATTAATGTTGATATTGGAATAACAATGAAGTTGGATAACAAAAAGTAATTTGGAAATTGATGAAAATAATGCAATCCTAAGGGGAAAGTGGCAAGTTGAGCTGCTAACGACACTGACATTAGTTCCCATATTTTTTGAAACAACCACCACCAATTTTCAGTATTAATCCATTTATCTATTTTGGCTTGAATAAAAACTATACCTATAACGGCAAGATAAGAAAGTTGAAATCCAACATCCATGATTAAGTAAGGATTGTATAACAGAAGGATAAATACTGAAGCAGCTAATGTGTTATAGATATTCGTTTTCCGCTGATAGGCTTTAGCTATAATAATTAAACTCAACATGGCAGCAGAGCGAAGAACAGCTGGTGAAAGACCCGTTAACATTGCATAAAACCATATGAAGAGTAATAAGATGATTGCTTTAAAAATGTTTCCATATTTAAATTTATCAAAGAAAAAAAGTAACCAATTTAACACTACATAAATAATGGCTACATGTAAACCAGACACGGAAAGGACATGCAATGCACCTGTACTTGCATAAGCTTGAATAATGTCTGCATCAAGTTTGTCGGTATAACCAAGTAAAAGTGCTGATCCCACAGCAAATTCATTTCCGTTGATATTGTTTTCAGTGAAAATAGTGAGTAGTTTGTGTTGTAAATTATTCGCATACACATAGACAGGATTGCCACTATTTCGGCCGATTTTTACCCAATCTCCTGATTTTAGATAGGCTTGTTGATTAATATTATGGAATGATAGAAACCTTTTGTAATCAAATTCTCCAGGGTTTTGCGGAGGAGGAACATCATGAAAGTTAGCATTTAAAATTAACTCATCTCCATATCGCAAATGTAAAGAAGCCGAATCCTTGAATAGGTATATCATTGCTTTACCTCTTGTCTGATTCCATTTGCTTTCGCGTTTCACAGACATTATTTCCATTACAGCTTTTACCGATTTCGGTTTTTCGATAATGGGATCTACCAATTTTGCATAAACAAATTGAGTGCTATCACAGTAATTAGAGAAATGATTTGCAGATAATTTTTCTGTTTTTAATAGCGTAAATTGATAAGCGCATAAGAACAAAGTTGATTGGAGCAATACCCCGAAAATCCATGTGTTTTTGTAAGAATAAATTAATTTTGGAAGGAATACAATTATTGAAATAATAATTAGTAGCGATGAAATGATAAGGAGTAAATAGGGGACAGGGAGGGGCAAAAAAATAGCAAGGATAACGCCTGCAATGAAGGGAATTATCAAACGTATAAGCGGAAATTGTCCCCAAATGTTCAAGAATTAAATCATTTACACCGCTAAATTAAACAAAATTTATTTTCGCAAATAAAATTTGTTGGTCTTCGTTTGTATTATTTATAATTACATTTATTCCATAAATAATATCCGATTGACCAATGCAACTAAAACAGGATGATTTAAAAGATTTTTTGGAAGGAAAATACAATCAATACAATTGTGTTGATTTTATAGCACCCGACCCGATATCTATTCCTCACCGTTTTTCGAAAAAGGAAGACATTGAAATATCAGGTTTTCTTTCAGCTACTATTGCTTGGGGACAGCGAGTAACCATTATTAATAATGCTAATCGACTGATGAGTATGATGGACGAAAGTCCTTATGACTTTTTGATGAATGCAAAGGAGAAAGATTTCATTCGGTTCAATTCGTTTGTTCATCGCACTTTTAATTCGGAGGATACAATGTTCTTTATGAAATCGCTTCAAACGATTTACAAAAAACATGGAGGGCTTGAGTCTGCGTTTATAGCTAGATTAAAGGAGAATAGCAACAACAAATGCGAAGACTCAATACTTAATTTTCGTAATTTATTCTTTTCGATTCCTCATCCTACTCGAACTACTAAACATGTTTCGAATCCTTCAGAAAATTCTTCAGCGAAGCGGTTGTGTATGTATTTGAGGTGGATGGTACGAAAAGATAAGCGCAAGGTTGATTTTGGAATATGGAATTCGAAGAACTTTAATTCATCCCATTTGATGTGTCCACTTGATGTGCATTCAGGCAATGTAGCACGCAAGTTAGGTTTGTTAACTCGTACTCAAAACGATTGGAAGGCGGTGACAGAACTTACCAATAATTTAAAACAATTTGATGCGAACGACCCTGTAAAGTACGATTTCGCGCTGTTTGGGCTTGGTGCTTTCGAGAAATTCTAATGTTCTAATCCTCTTCTATTCGGTAATGATGATTTTCTGAATGGAAGTTGGTTGTGAACTCGCGTTCGGAATTAGTTTAACGAAATAGATGCCACTCGTTAATGTTCCTCTTTCTAATGAAAATTGCTTTCCATTAATCACCGCGCTCATTACTTGTCTTCCAGCAATATCAGTGATGATTAGCATTTCGTTGTTCATTTCATTTTCGAACATTATTCTGCATTGTTTCGAAAAAGGATTTGGATAGATGAGCAAATGATTAGAGTTGTCATGTTTTGAAATACTCACGGTCATGTCGTTTCTATAGTAATAGTGTATGGTGTCGCTATTTACCCAAGCGGTGCCATTCCAAGTTTGTTCGGTGGTGCTGATTACATTATTATCGGCATTGTAACCAAAATACGATTGGTTTACATTTAACCAGCTACTTCCATCCCATGTTTGAAAAATAATACTCATCATGTTATTGCTTGCATCGTAAGTGAAACTGCCTTGCGAATCATTGGTTAATGTGTTGAGAGCACCTAACTGATAAGTCCATGTCAACTGATTATTGTTCGCATCATACATATAGATATAATTGCTATTATAGTCGTAAGCACTGCCATTCCATGTTTGTGCAAGTTCGGTTAATTGATTGTTGTTGGCGTCATAGGTATTGGTTGTAAGCCAAGAGTTAACCCAGGCACTTGCTACCCATACTTGTCCTTGTTTTGTCATCCAGTTGTTGTTCGCATCAAAAGTGCTGATGTATTGACTTTGATTTACGAAACTACTTCCATTCCAATTTTGAGTTAAATCTAAGGTCTGATTGATTCCTGAATAGTTATAGGTATGATCAACACTATTGAGCCAACTGGAGCCTGTCCAAATTTGTTTCAAGTAATCAATCATGTGGTTGGAACTATTGTATGTGAAGGTGTATTTGGTGATGCTATCCCAATTGGCACCATTCCATGTTTCATCCAATTGTTGAGTTAAAAGGTCAAGCGCATCGTATTGATAAGCGGTGAAAGAAATATTATCCCAATTGGTGCCGGTGCCAGACTGATTGAGCAAACTGGTTTGGTTGTTATGCGAATCGTAAGTATACACATAGTTGTAATTATTGTCCCAAGAGGAACCATTCCAATTCTGACTTTGTTGCGAAGTCATGTTGTTGTTTCCGTCATAGGTAAAGGTATTCTGTATAAAATTTACCCACGATGAACCATTCCAATGCTGAGTCAATTGGCTAATAAGGTTATTGGATGCATCGAAGGTATAATTATCGATGAATAAATTTACCCAAGTGGTAGTGTCCAAATATTGGTGCAAAGCCACTGTTCTATTATTGTTGGCGTCATAGGTATAAATAATTTTAGAAGGACGATTCCAAATTCCATTGATAGTGTCCCAAAGCCAAGTATACGTACTATCAAGTGTTCCCGAAAGCATGTTGCGATATTCTTTTGCTTTCATCGAATGGTATGTAATGTTTACTAATTCCGCTTTCGATTTACACTTCGAATCGAATAACGAATGCCATTGTTTCGGTTGAAGGGGTTGTATATTCTGCGATTGAGCCGAAAGGCAAAGACCTAATACAAACACGGAAAGAAGTAGTTTTAATTTCATTTTTTTTCTTGTTAATAGTTGAAGCAAAAATAATAAAAAATAAGTAGCCATAAGATTTAATTGGGAAAGGCCGAAAAAACCGATACAATCAAAGCAACCAGAACATGACGAGTATCACCGCATTTTCTGGCAGGTTTACTTCCATATTTCTTAATAATTATACCTTTGCACCCAAATAAAAATACTGGAATGAAAAACATCTTAGTTATTGGAGCAGGTCGTTCGGCTTCTTCACTCATCAAATATTTATTGGATAATGCTGTTGCTGAAAATTGGAACATAACCGTAGGCGATGTTTCGCTTGAACTGGTGAAACAAAAAACAGGCGAACATGCCCGTGCGCGAGCCATTGCTTTTGATATAAACAATCAAACGCAACGCGAACAGGAGATAAACAAAGCCGATTTAGTAGTATCGATGTTGCCTGCTTTCATGCACCTGCATGTAGCTAAGGCTTGTGTTCGATTCAAGAAACACTTGGTTACTGCTTCGTACGTTTCGAAAGAGATGCAAGAATTGCACGTGGAAGCTGTGGCGGCAGGTATTGCTTTAGTGAACGAAAATGGGTTGGACCCCGGTATCGACCATGCTTCGGCTATGAAAGTGATTGACGAGATACATGGCAAAGGAGGTGAGCTCCTTTCGTTTAAATCGTATTGTGGTGGATTGGTAGCTCCCGAAAGCAACGATAATCCGTGGGGATATAAATTCTCGTGGAATCCGCGCAATGTGATTTTGGCTGGACAAGGCACTGCTCAATACATTGAGAACGGAGAATATAAATACATACCCTACAACCGTTTGTTTTCGCAAACTTCGGTAATCGAAATAAAAGGACTTGGTGGTTTTGATGCCTATGCCAATCGCGATTCACTTTCGTATCGTAAGGTATATGGCATCGAATCGATACCAACCATGCTTCGTGGTACCTTGCGTTTTAATGGTTATTGCAAGGCTTGGAATGTGTTTGTGAAACTTGGAATAACAGACGATACCTATCAATTAGAAGCCTCCGATTCGTTAACCTACCGAACATTTATCGAAGCCTTTTTGCCGGCAGGTAATCAATCTACAAAAGAAAAATTGATTGCTTTTATGGGTAAGGATATGGATGCCGAATCGTTGCAATTGGTGGAATGGACTGGCATTTTGACGGACGAGAAAATAAACATCAAGAAAGCGAGTCCTGCTCAAATACTTCAAGAATTGCTCGAACGCAAATGGCTTTTGAAGCAACACGACAAAGATATGATAGTGATGCAACATCAATTTGAATATCGAACCAAGAACAATGAAACGAAATCCATCCATTCGTCATTGGTGGTGAAAGGGGAGGACCAAACCTATACGGCTATGGCCAAAACAGTGGGTTTGCCGCTGGCTATTGCCACTAAATTGATACTGAATGGCAAACTTACCGCACGCGGAATAGTGCTGCCAACCATTAAGGAACTTTACCTTCCGCTGTTAGCAGAGCTCGAAACACTTGGCATTAAGTTCGATGAAGAAGAGGCTTAAGGGCTGCTTACTGCATATTTTATTGTAGCCATAAAGTGACCAAAAACAAAAAAGCCCCGAACATTTCAGTTCAGGGCTTGGTATTCGTAAATTCGTTCTATTCGTATTTCGTAAAGCTGGTTAGTCCTTCACTAGTTTCTTATTTATTGTTTGTTTGCCGTTTTGTAAACTTATAAAATAAACTCCTTTCGAAAGCATAGATACATCTATTGTGGAAGAAGCCTCAATTGCTTTTGCACTGTAAACCATTTGCCCTAATACATCTCTTATTACTATTTCTGCATTTTGGATTTTTGTTTCTATTGTTAGTTTATCTGAAGTAGGATTGGGATACAACTTGAAATCCCTATTTGTTATGGAATATTCGGGAATACCGATATGATAAGCTGCACAAGTAGCCGAATCGGTAGAAACACAAATATCATCGAAATAATAATAGGCACACTCAGCGGTGCCGCCATTAATAATGGCAGTATTGGTATTGGCGCCATCAAAAAAATTGCCAAGCGATAAATAACTATAAGCAGAATCGGCTATAAATGAGCCTGAAATAGTTGACCACCCAAGGGTGTCTGTAATAATGGAAGCGGAATAAACATGGGCATGATTAACAATATGAGGGTATTGATATGTAGTGAACAATGCTCCTATTTTATTTACGAAATATTTAAATGGAGATGAGCTTTGTCCTACTGCTGGATTTACCTTTAACGATACATAATAACGGGTGCCAACAATAAGGTTAAAAGTTAGAGAGTACGTAAGATATTCTCGAATATCAAGCGAGCCACCACATGAAGTTCCATTAGTATAGACATATAAGCCTGTGTAAGCATTGCCTGATGCTGGATATTGATAACCAAAAATATTGTTTGGAACACCTGCAACATTTGATGTAGCACAAACATTATAATAGTCTTGGCTTCCATATCCATTTATCCAATTTTGTACTAAATACATTTGTGCGTAAAATGTAGGGCAAGAATCATAAAGTTCAAAACTGGGATTTAATATCATATTTTGGCAATATGCCTTACTTGATCCAACTTCAAATGAAATGGTAATAAGACAAATGAGATATTTTATTATGTTCATTTCGATATGAGGCTTCCTATTTAACAATAATTAATTTGCCCATTTTAACTTTATTGCCATTTACTTTAATTTCATAGAAATAGGCTCCGGCATTTAATGATGATTCGTCAATTTGCAAACTGGTATTATTGCTTGTAAAATTATACCTACTTATTAATTTTGCTGTTACATCAAAAATGGATAAATTTCCTATTTCCTCTTCCGCTAATTTATATTCTAATGTCATTATTCCTCCATTAGGATTGGGATATAATTTGAAATCCCTATTTGTTATGGAATATTCGGGAATACCGATATGATAGGCTGCACAAGTAGCCGAATCGGTAGAAACACAAATATCATCGAAATAATAATAGGCACACTCAGCGGTGCCGCCAAGGTATGAAGACGCTGTAGTATTAATACCTGAAAAGAAATTACCGATTGATAAATAGCTGTATGAAGAGTCGGAAATGAATGAACCAGAAATTGAAGTCCAGTTTGAAGTGTCACACACTATAATGTTTGAATAAATCTGAGCGAGATTATTAATATGCATTTGAGGACTTAAATAAGTTGTAAATAAAGCTCCTATTTTATCTGTACAATATTTGAAAGGTGCATAATTACTTTTCGTAGGACTTACTTTTAATGAAACATAATATCGAATACCAACTTGAAGGGGCATATTCAACGAGCACGATATATATTCCCTGTATTCAAAACCTGAACAAGAAGCACCGTTCGTATACACCAATAAACCAGCGTATGCATTACCTGTAGCTGCTTGTTGATATCCCGCTCTATTGTTAGGAACACCCATGGTATTAGTAATGTCACATAAATTAAAATAATCTGGAGTTCCATTTGTTCCAATCCAATTTTGAACCAAATAAAATTGACTGTAAAAATTAGGGCAGGAATCATAAAGTTCAAAACTGGGATTAGGCACCAGGTTTTGGGAAAATAAATTTGTTGATCCAAAACAAAACGTGAAAAATAGGATACATACAATTTTACTAAAATGGCTCATGATAGCAGGTTTAATTATTTTACAATTACCAATTTGTCTGCCTTTTCCGCCCTTGTTGGTCTTCCTTTAAAGTAAGCAGAAACGATGCCTTTGCTGGTGTTTTTTCACCTGCAAACGAACGACTCATTATACATGCCACTTTTTTCATCCTTCAAATATACTATATATATAAGTATGCTTTTGGTTTAATTTTTTTCCGCCCTTGTTGGTCTTCCTTTAAAGTAAGCAGAAACGATGCCTTTGCTGGTGTTTTTTCACCTGCAAACGAACGACTCATTATACATGCCACTTTTTTCATCCTCCAAATATACTATATATATAAGTATGCTTTTGGTTTAATTTTTTAAGTTCAGAAGACCATTTTTCGG
>Ga0194047_10000097_pt1 | contig 60248 bp, 50 predicted proteins | sample JunL225m_MetaG_2_FD_160070 | JGI IMG/M metagenome (GOLD analysis project Ga0194047, IMG submission 160070) | Anoxic zone freshwater microbial communities from boreal shield lake in IISD Experimental Lakes Area, Ontario, Canada - Jun2016-L221-5m | ecosystem: Environmental > Aquatic > Freshwater... | reverse complement strand
CTCTTCGTCAATGGTAAGGGCGATAACCGCTGCGCCATGGTCGCGCGCCAACGGCATAATCGCTTCGATACGCTCAGTTCCTCGCTCCATATTGATGGAGTTGATGATACAGCGACCGGGCGCAGCTTTCAGGGCAGCTTCAATTACATCCGCTTCAGTTGAGTCAATTACCAGCGGGGCTTCGATGGCGGTAGAAAGTTTCTTGACGGTACGGCGCATCTGTTCTGCCTCATCGGTGCGCTCGGTCAAAGCTACCTGCACGTCCAGCGTATGTGCGCCACCCTCCACCTGTTCGCGGGCGATGGTCATCAACCCATCGTAATCATCAGCCAATAGCAGTTGCCGTACCTTCTTGCTACCGGTGCTGTTCACCCGTTCGCCAACTAGCATCGGAGGCGGGTTTTGTAACAAGGAGGTGGCGCGAATACCGCTCGAAACCAGCGGTTCGGCTTGAACCTTACGCGCTGGCTTTTCATGTCCCCACACCTGTTTTGCCAGTTCGGCGGTATAGTCAGGGGTAGAACCGCAGCAAGTACCAACGATATTAATACCCAATTCTTCTACAAATTCCTTCAGGATTTCCGCCATCGGTACAGCCTGAAGCGGGTAAACGGTGCGCCCTCTTTCATTAATCGGCAATCCGGCGTTGGGCAAGCAACTGAGCTTAATTTTGCTGTGTTCGCTCAGGTAGCGCAGCGGTTCGCGCATCAGGTCGGGACCAACGGCGCAATTAAGCCCGATAATATCGGCGCGTAAACTCTCCAGCGTAACCATGACGGCGGCAATATCCGTACCTAACAACATTCGCCCGTTACCGTCCAGCACCGAAACCTGTGCTTGAATCGGCGCCCATTTTCCGGTTTGTAGAATGGCTTCACGAATCCCGAAAATCGCCGCTTTAACCTCCAGAATATCCTGTGAGGTTTCAATCAGCAACACATCCGCGCCTCCTTCGATTAGGGCTTTGCTCTGCTCGGCGTAAGTCTCTTTAAGTTGGTCGAAAGTAACGCCGCCTAGTGTAGGGTCTTCTGAGGAAGGCAAAAAACCGGTAGGTCCGATACTTCCGGCGACAAAGCGCGGGCGTGAGGGGTCGGCAGCGGTGAAGCGGTCCGCAACGCGGCGTGCAATTTGAGCGGCGTGAAAATTGATTTCGTAGGTCAGATGACCAAGTTTATATTCGTCTAGTTTTATGCGGCTACCGGTGAAACTATTGGATTCTACTACATCCGCGCCTGCCGAGAAATAAGCGGAATGGATTTCTTCGATAACATCAGGGCGAGTTAAGACCAGATATTCATTGCAACCGTGATACTGTTCTCCGCCGTAATCATCGGTGGTTAAGTTGCGTTCCATCAATTGTGTACCCATCGCGCCATCGTAAACCAACACACGCTTTTCCAGTTCCTGCATAAAGCGGGAAGCCTGATACTTTTCCGGGCTGCCGAATGGATTAAAAATCTGGTTGCTCAATCCGTTATCCTCCTAATCGCAAAAAACCCTCCGTATATACCGGAAGGTTTACAAGTTCCCGCGCTATTACACGGGCTTCTATCTTTCCCTACCGGGCTGGACTTAGCACCTTGCCGATAGCGACAGGTTGCTAGAGGTTCGGCGTGCCAGTTCACTCCCCTCTTCTTGATAGTGCAAGATATTTGCTATTTTCCCTATCAAAACCATACTAACATACTCGTTAATCAGGGTCAAACCGCCCTAAAAGTTGCCCTAGCCTTGATGAGAACCTACCGGAATACCACCGTCTTATTCCCATTAACCAGCACGCGGTGTTCGATGTGGTATTTTAGCGCACGGGCGAGAACGAGGCATTCGCTATCCCTGCCCAATGCCACCAACGCTTCGGGGCTGTTGCTGTGATCCACGCGGACGACTTCCTGCTCGATAATCGGACCTTCATCCAAAGCGTTGGTGACATAATGTGCGGTTGCGCCTATGAGCTTCACGCCACGGGCATACGCCTGATGATACGGGCGTGCGCCCTTAAAGCTTGGCAGAAACGAATGGTGGATATTGATGCAGCGTCCCGCCATGTTGGATACTAGCATCGGCGAAAGCACTTGCATATATCGCGCCAGTACCACCACTTCTGCCTGAGCTTGCTCCAAATGCTCCCACACTTTGGCTTCTTGCGTTTGCTTATCTCCCTTCACAACTGGCACATAAATAAAGGGGATTTTGTACCACGTGCAAAGCTCCCGCAAATCTTCGTGATTTGAGATAACACACGGGATTTCGATTGGTAGAGCGCCTGTGGAATAGCGATGCAGCAAGTCGTTCAGGCAGTGACGGTATTTAGAAACCAATATCACCACACGCGGCTTGATAGAGGTATCGGCAATCTGCCATTCCATACCAAAGTGGTGCGCTACCCCCACCCCGAATTTCTGTTTCAACGCCTTATAGCCGCATGAGTATTCGCCCAATACGAATTCGGAGCGCATAAAGAAACGTCCGGTGGAGGGGTCTCCAAATTGGGCTGACTCGATGATAAACCCATCGTTTTCGGTCAAGAATCCGGCAACGGCGGCAACAATGCCCGCTACATCATGGCAGGAAAGGGTGAGGATGTAGTGATTACTCATATATTCCACTATTTTTACCATATAGCAGCATTATAATGATTTCAGCCAATAATTAAAGAGGACGGGTGCAATACCCGCCCTGCTTCAAAGCCATTATGAAAGGCTTTTGGTTACAGAACTGAACATATTTCCAATCTGAGGTCCTAGAAAAACCAGTATAACGATTATCACGATTACTATTAGCATCAAGACCAAAGCATATTCCACCAGACCTTGCCCTTGTAACGGGTGCCGCAATCTGGCTTTCTTGTTAACAGTTACCCTGTTTTTTATCAAACCCGGTAATTTTATCATGTTAATATAGCTCCCTCTTGTTAAAGCATACAGCTAAATCTAGGAAATTTGGACTATGCTGAAGGGAAAGGCTGTCTTGCCGTTCCTGGGAGAATATTGCACGGAATTTGAGACAAGCTACACTTGACTCTTAGGTAAATTTTACTCTATCAGGAATATTAAAAAAAGGTCATAGCCCGATTGTACTATATCAGCAATCAAAACTTAATGCCAAATTATCACTTTTTCTGGCAATCCCCTCCTTTCCAAGGTATTATTAGGCTGAATATTTACAATTTACCATTAGTTTTTACCTTAAAATTTACCTTTATTCTATAAACTAGCTTGTGGTATTTGTAACTATTTTTTTCGGATTATAAAAACTGTCTTTTAACGTTAGCGCATTTTCAAATCGAAACCTTTGAGTATTTCAATGGAGTAAAATTATGGAAAACACGATGAGAAGCCCCGAAGTATTTTCAAATATTGACCGGATGGTGCATGCTTGGGCAGGGCGTTTTAATATGGGTATATCCCCTTCCGCTCTTATGCTGGCATATTTGGATTGGCTGGTGCATCTTGGTACTTCTCCCGGCAAACAAGCAGAATTATTAGATAATATGCAGCGCAATATGCAGCGTCTTATGCTCTACGCTTCACATTCTGCCGACCCTAATGCAGAACCGGTTATCAAGCCTCTTCCACAAGATACCCGGTTCAATGGCGCAGAATGGCAAAAATGGCCCTTTAACCTCTACTCCCAAACTTTTCTAATGACCGAACAATGGTGGCATTATGCCACTACTGGTATTCCGGGTGTCTCGCGGCATAATGAAGATTTCCTTTATTTCGCGGCAAGGCAATTGCTGGACACGGCATCGCCCTCAAATTATGTGGCTACCAACCCTGAGGTGCTAAAAACTACTATGTTGGAAGGTGGCGCTAATCTGGTAAAAGGAACTTCAAATTTTATAGAGGATTGGCAGCGCACCCTACAGGGACAGAAACCGGCAGGCGCGGAAAAATTCAAAGTTGGTAAAAATGTGGCGATTACGCCCGGTAAAGTTATTTATCGCAACCGCCTTATAGAGTTAATTCAGTATTCGCCAACCACCCCTAATGTTTATGCCGAACCTGTGTTGATAGTACCGGCTTGTATCATGAAGTATTACATCCTTGACCTTTCACCTCAGAATTCAATGGTGAAATATCTGGTTGACAACGGGCATACTGTGTTTCTCATTTCGTGGAAAAATCCTGAAGCGCACGACCGCGACCTTAGTATGGAGGATTACCGCACCTTGGGCATTATGGCAGCCCTTGATGTAGTTTCAGCGGTTGTTCCTGATCGTAAAATTCATGCTTTAGGCTATTGTATCGGCGGTACTTTTCTGACAATCGCGGCTTCGGCAATGGCGCGAGATGGGGATGACCGCTTACAAAGTGTTACCTTATTGGCTGCTCAGACCGATTTTACCGAAGCGGGCGAATTGATGCTCTTTATTGATGAGGGACAGGTAAATTATCTTGAAGATATTATGTGGAATCAGGGCTATCTTGACATAAAGCAGATGGCAGGAGCATTCCAGTTATTGCGTTCTAGCGATTTAATTTGGTCGCGTATGATTAATGAGTATTTGCTTGGACATGCTGAACAACTAAATGATTTGATGGCATGGAATACTGACGGTACGCGCTTGCCGTATCGTATGCACTCTGAATACTTGCGTAGTCTTTTCTTGAACAATGCTCTTTTTGAAGGACATTTCAAAGTTGGTGACCGTCCGATTGTGCTAAGCGATATTCGCGCTCCCATCTTTGCAGTAGCTACCAGCAAAGATCATGTTGCGCCGTGGCGCTCGGTATATAAACTAATGCTACCGGTGGATACGGATGTTACCTTTGTACTGACCAGTGGCGGGCATAATTCTGGCATTGTTAGTGAACCGGGTCATGCGAACCGTTCTTATCAAATAGCCACTCGCTACTCCACAGATAAGTATGTTGACCCTGATATTTGGCAAGCAGTTACTCCGGTTCAAAAAGGTTCATGGTGGTCTACTTGGCAAGCTTGGTTGGGAGCGCATTCGAGCGGTAAGGTCGAACCGCCCTCGATAGGCGCAGGGGGTCATTACCCCGTGCTTGCCGATGCGCCCGGCACTTATGTATTGCAACAGTAGCTATATTTATAGCAAGAAAACCGGGGGTTTTGCCCGGTTTTTTCATTTTCATGAATTTTGGTTGATAACGTATCCTTCTCTAACTAGAGATATATCTTGAAGGATATTCTGATACAGATAAGGGCAAAAACGCTAAATACTGAATTAAATATTTTGGCTTTAGGTGTGAAATGAGAAGAATAAAAATCCATCTTCCCGGCTTTATCGGAGGCTTTATTTTGTTGTTAGTGTGGGGGCTAATCGGGTTTAGCTCTCGCCCGAATCCCACCCCTGTAGTGGCTAATTTCGGACAGGGTGCGATTTTTATCGCTTTACCGGCATTATTGGGCATTTGGGGCGCATGGCGTTCTATTAAAAAGCCGGTTATGGGCGGTTTTGTGCAACTATTGTTGGGGTTGCCGGGGGCTTATTTTTGGTCACAGGCACAACTCTATATAATTTTCGAGAAAAAAGACGGATTGCTAGAAGCCTCGCTGGCTACTGTTGGCGCAACTCTGTTTTTAGTAGGTGGCTTTTTGTCGTTGCGGAGCAACCGGAATCGGGTAGAATAGCGATTCCGGTTAATGCTGAATTTCACAGATAGAGCGGTCTGGTGGGAGCAGCTATAGCGGTAGGGTCTTTTCGCCATAGTTCAGGGTCAGCGTCAATATATATTTCTATTTCGTTGTCGTCCGGGTCTAAAAGGTAAATGCTCTTTGTGACGTAATGATCGCTCATCCCCAAAATTCTCACGCCTGCACTTTCCAATTCTTGCTTGGCGGCTTTCAACTCCTCAAGGGTGTCGCCCACTTTCAAGCCAATATGATACAATCCGGCGCGATACCCCCGCGCTGCCGCCGGAACTTGTGCGCCTATTTCGATGAGCAGCAATTCATGGTGAGTGCGCCCGGTGGTAAACATCGCCGCTTGCGGCATCTCGATTTTTATTTGAGGAAAGCCTAAAACCCCTCCATAAAACTGCACCGATTTCTCAAGGTTACGTACAAAAAACACTACATGTCCAAGCTCTTTAACTTGCATAGCTTTATCCTCATTTATATATGGCGTACAGTGTATTGCTATCGCGATTACTTTTCAATATAAATCAAACACTAGAAACCCGGCTTTTTCTCACCTGCTAATTTGAGTATTTCACCAGTTGATAACGCGCAATTGCCCTTTTTAATATAGAAGAAGCGACCCAAACCGAGCCGCTCCTATCAATGTCTCGGTATTTTATTTTATAGAGCCAAACTTAGACGGCAGCCGCATCCTGTTGTACTGCTTCTAGCTCAAGTTCAATACTGACCTTATCGCTCACTACTACGCCGCCGGCTTCAAGTACCATATTGAAATTAATTCCAAAATCCTTACGGCTAATCTTGGCTTTAGCGGTGAAAGCAGCCCGATGCCCACCACCATAAGGAGCGGTGGCAGTGCCTAGAAATTCTACATCGAACACTACTTCATTGGTAATTCCGTGAATGGTCAGGTCGGTAGTTACTTTGAACTCATTCTCACCAGATACCTCAACCTTCTTGCTTTTGAGGGTGAGGGTCGGGAACTTTTCCACATCAAAGAAATCAGGTGACTTCAGGTGAGTATCTCGCGTTTCCTCGCGGGTATCAATGCTGGTAGCATCTGCGCTGGCATCTACGGAAGCAGCTTCTGGATTTGCAGGGTCAAATTCGATGGTGCCGGATACAGCCCCGAAACGTCCGCGCACAGTGGAAATCATCAAGTGTTTTACAGCAAAGGTAGCATTTGTATGCGAACTATCAATTGCCCAAATCATAGTGTCTTATCTCCTTAGTTTATTTAAAGGCTTATATTATGTTTGCTGCTTAACTAGCAGTATTACTTACTATTACATAGTAACTATACAAAAGTAAGTTAATAATGTCAAGTAGAGAATTGTTAGAATTTTGTTAATTTATGCTGACTTTGCCATATGTAAGAGGTTCTACTACCTCTTTATAAATGCTGAATCCTCGTTGTAGGTAGTTGTTAAGGGCGTATTTACCGTCCAGCGTGCAGGTATGCAGCCACACTCGTTCTGTTTGTGCTTCCCATGCGCGTTGTACGCCAAAGCTCAAAAGGTGTTTGCCGATGCCGCGTCCGTGAAATTGAGGAATTAGCCCAAAATAGACGATTTCAGTTTCCAGTTCGCTTGTTTCGCGTGCCAGTTCGATATATCCGGCAGGCGTGCCACAATAATACGCCACCCAAATGGCAATATTGGGCGAGGCAAGGTACTCATGCAATTGGCGGTCTGTCCAACTCAAGCGGTCAATCCATTGGTAATCGCGCCCAACCGTGCCATACAGAAAGCGGTAGAACGCTGGCAAAGGTTCGCAAGCTTGCACAATTGTTAGCTGTGGGTTCTCGCTGAAGCCGGGAATAAGCTCATCCGCTTTCAGCATTTGCAGATAGGTTGTTATGACGGGCTGTTTTTCCATTTTGCTCACTGTCTATTGGTTTTTACGATTTGTTGGCAAGCTATTTTAGCAGATTGATGATTCCAATGGCATTTATCTCGCTTTGTAATTTATTGTATAAGGAAGTGCCATACTCTTGGCATATGTTATAATTATGTACTAAACAGGTTTTTTTGATAAACCTGAATATTGGATAAGATGAGGTTACTTTTTACTTGAACGATATATTGAAGAACACACAAAACCCGGAGAGCGTTTATCGTCCTCCCGAATTAACTACTAGCATAACTCCCCTTGCCGATCTAACTCCACCACAGATTGTGGCAGAACTGGATAGATTTATTGTGGGTCAGGACAAAGCCAAACGTGCTGTTGCTATTGCCTTACGCAATCGCTATCGCCGTTTGCGTCTGAGCGAGGAATTGCGTGAGGAAATAGCTCCTAAAAATATTATGATGATTGGTCCCACGGGGGTAGGCAAAACCGAAATCGCCCGCCGGGTGGCGAAAATTATTGATGCGCCCTTTATCAAAGTAGAAGCGACCAAATTTACCGAAGTGGGTTATGTGGGGCGCGATGTTGAGTCAATAATTCGTGACTTGCTGGAAGCCAGTATTCAGATGGTGCGCGAGGAAAAGCTCAAGGAAGTAAACGAAAAAGCTGAAGTTGCTGCCAACGAGAAACTGGTAAACTATCTAGTGCTGCAACTTTATTACAAGGATAAAGATCGTAAGAAGCCCGCCGAACTGGAAAAGCAAATTGAGCTTGTCGAAGGTGACGATAAAAAAGATGAGCCGGAGCTTTCACCTGAAGAAAAGCGCCGCCTGAAACGCCGCCGCCGCCATGTTGCTAACATGCTAAACCAAAAGAAATTGGAAGAGCAAACCATTGAAATTGACCTTGACCATGACGGGAGCTTTGGCGGAATAATCGAATTTGTAGCCAGCATGGGTACTGATGAGCATGGAGATAGCTTTCCTGATTTTATGGAGAGTCTTGGGTCGCTTAACCGCCGCCGCACTCGTCGCCTTTCTGTTAAAGATGCGCGGCGAGTGCTGATTAACGAAGAAGCCCACAAGCTGATAGATTTCGATGAGGTCGTAGATGAAGCCTTGCGCCGTTCTGAGCAAATGGGCGTGGTATTTTTGGACGAAATTGATAAGATTGTAGGAAATGGCAACGAAACCGGTCCGGATGTTTCGGGTGAGGGGGTGCAGCGCGATTTGCTGCCAATCGTTGAAGGCTCAACCGTAATGACTCGTTACGGTTCGGTAAGGAGCGATCACATTCTTTTTATCGCGGCAGGGGCGTTCCATAACGCCAAACCTTCCGATTTGATTCCAGAGTTGCAGGGTCGTTTCCCGCTCAGGGTTGAACTGGATAGCCTCGATAAAGAAGACCTCAAGGAAATATTAGTTAAGCCTCATAATTCGCTAACCCATCAGTATATTGAATTGCTGGCTACTGAAGGCGTTAACCTCACATTTGAAGATGACGGTCTTGATGAGATTGCTTACGTTGCCAGCGAGGTCAATCGGCGCAACGAAGATATAGGGGCGCGTCGTTTACATACTGTAATGGAAAGAGTTCTGGAAGAAATTTCTTTCTGCGCCGCCGAGCGGAAGGGCGACTGCTTTGTGGTCAATCGCGAATACGTACAGCAGCAGGTGGGCGACCTAGTAGAAGATGAGGATTTAAGCCGCTATATTCTGTAGCTCCAACCTGTAATGGGCGGGGATGCTGTGACTTTTCGAAATTCATAGCCCCGCTCGTTCTACCACGTAAATTTGCTAATTATTTCTCCTGTGCTTTCAGAACGGTTCTTAGTGAAAATTAATCAGGTTCGGTAATACTTATCGACAAACTGCGGGTATGATATTTTAGATTCAAAAAAAGTGCAGTTCGCTCAAACTTTTTACTAAAAAAAGCGTAAATCCTGTATAATAAAAAGAACTTTTTTAATAATAGCGGTGTGCTACAAATTCATCAACTCTTGTCTTGTAGCTAACCTTGTGGAGTGTTTAATAACTTGGATACTGGTTCCATATTCGGGCTGTTGGCGATTGTATTGCTGGTCAGCGCTAACGGCTTTTTCGTAGCGGGAGAGTTTGCACTTGTAAAGGTGCGTTCTACTCGCATTGACCAGCTTGTGGCAGAAGGAAAACGTTCCGCTCTATTAGTTCAATCCGAATTGAATCGGCTTGACAATTACATTGCAGCAACTCAACTTGGTATTACGCTGGCAAGTCTCGCCCTAGGCTGGGTTGGCGAACCGGTACTGGCACATTTGCTCGAACCTCTCTTTATCGGGATTGCAGGAGAGGCAGCAGAGCCGGTTGCACATAGTGTAGCAATTGCGATTGGTTTTGCTCTAATCACCTGTTTTCACATCGTGCTTGGCGAGCTTGTGCCTAAATCCATTGCCCTGCAACGAGCGGAAAACGTGGCTTTGTTTGTATCCAGACCGCTTTATATTTTTGCTTTAGTCTTCAGACCGTTTATTATTTTCATGAACGGGGTTGCCAGTATGGTGGTGCGGTTACTGGGCTTGTCGCTTTCTAACGAACACGCCTCGGTACACTCAGTAGAGGAACTGGAAATGCTCGTAACTCAAAGTCGAGAAGCGGGGGTGTTGGATCGGCAGGAAGAAAAATTACTAAGGCGCGTGTTTGATTTCGGTGACAAAACGGTCAATCAGATAATGATGCCGCGCACCGAGATTGTCGGTGTCTCTAAAGATAGCACACTCGAACAGCTAGTAGAAATGGCTGCTGACGAGAGATATACTCGTTTCCCGGTTTATGATAAAACTCTTGATAATATTATTGGCGTAATCCACGTTAAAGACCTTTTCCCGCTTTTACGTAACCGGATGTTGGCTGCACCTTTTAACCTGTTGAATGTTATGCGCCCGGTTTTAAAAGTGCCGGAAACAGTGCTGGTCGAAGATTTGTTAACTCAGATGCAATCTAAGCAGGCTCATTTAATCGTAGTTATTGACGAATATGGCGGCACTGCGGGTATTGTCACGATGGAAGATATTATGGAAGAAATCGTTGGCGAGGTGCAGGACGAGTTCGATACCCGCGAGGAAGGGGCGCGTTTGGAAGTAGAATTATTGTCCGATGGTTCTAGTTCGGTGGATGGGCTTATGGCGTTGCCCGATTTTGCAGAACGCTTCGGAGTAGAATTTGAAGAAACCGATTACGAAACCATCGCCGGTTTTGTGTTTGGTGAACTGGGTCGTACCGCTGGTATTGGCGATGAAATTTCATTAGGGCAATATAACCTCCGGGTGGAGGAAATGGACAATCTGCGAATTGCCCGTTTGAAAGTCGAGCCGTTGGAAACTCACTTAGAATTAGATGAGAAGCCCTCCGATTCGATGCAAGAATTATCTAAAAAGGCTAATACTGACAAGCTGAAAGATTCCCAGAACAGCAAAGTGGCTTAATTCTGATACTTATTAAAGTGGCAAGAGAGAATAAATATGGCATTGATCTGTCCTACCTGCAAAGGTGCTGTTAATGAAGATGATGCATATTGCGCTACCTGTGGGCAATCTCTAGTAGGACCCAGAGCGCCAAATTTAATGTTGAGAGAAATGCCGATTGCTCCTTCTAATCAGTTAGAAGCTCCTGAGCAACTTGCAGCGTTGGAATCGCCCGATACACCGTCAGAACCGCTCACTCTTGGTTCTTTCGCCGATTTAATACCGCCGCCCGTTGCACAGGAGAGGGTTGCCATGCTTGAAAGTTGGTTATGTCCCCAGTGCAAAACTGAGAATCGGACTGCCGATGAATATTGCGAAAGCTGCGGCGCGTTAAAGGTTAAAACTGGGCTACCGGAAATTGAACAGGCTACTTTGTCAGAGACTTTATTATATCCACAACCAACCGTAAAGATGCTGGAAGGTAGCGGCGTTAGGTTGGGTTGGAGGTTGCATAGCGCCGGCAACACCAACGAGGGTATTGCTCGCCGCGGCAATGCTGACGAGGATAGCATCTTTATGTTGGAAACTCGCCGTATGTACGAAGCTCACCCGGAAAGCTTTGGTTTTTACATGGTAGCAGATGGGATGGGTGGTCAAGCAGCCGGCGAGGTTGCCAGTAAAAGTGCAATCCAAACGGTTTCTTCCATTGTAATATCCGAGCTACTTTTTCCATGGCTAGATGGTCAGGCTGTGAGCAAGGAAAAAATTAGTGAGGTGCTACATCGAAGCATGATAGAGGCGCATTTGCGTATCCGCCAGTATAATGCTACCCACAATTATGACTCCGGTACTACCGCAACGCTTTGTTGTGTGGTGGATAATTTGGTGGTGGTGGCTAATGTGGGTGATAGCCGTACTTACCTGTGGCGGCTCAAACCGGAAACAACCGCAGACGCGCCTACACAACGCCTCTCTCCAATTTCTGCCAGCGCCAAAACCCAGAAATTGGCTAAACCCGGTTCTGCTTCTTCCACGCCTGCCTCTGAATTAATGCGGCTTGCGCGAGTTTCTCGTGACCAATCGTTGGTTGAAGACCTAGTGCAGCAGGGGCTACTTACTCGCGATGAAGTTTATACCGACCCTCGCCGTAATGTGGTTTTACATGCGCTTGGCTCGCCGGAAGAAATTATTGTAGTTGATACCTATGACCGCACCCTTTATACGGGCGATAAACTACTCTTGTGTTCGGATGGGTTATGGGAAATGGTTAGAGACCCTGCGATTGAGAAGATTTTGGGCAATGAAAAAGATTTGCCCCAAACTGTCGAGCATCTTATCCAAACAGCTTGTCAGAATGGCGGGCAGGACAACGTTAGTGTTATCATAGTAGAAGCTATTTACAGTTAATAAGGATGGGTCATGAACTGCCCTAACTGCGGTGTTAAAGTTTCGCCGAAAGATGATTTTTGCGACAATTGCGGAGTTGTTCTTAATGTAATGGCGGGTAGCCCTATGATTCCGCCTTCAAATAAGGCTGCTATTCCGGCTGTGGTTTCTGCTGCTGGATTACAGTGCAAAAACTGCGGGAAAATGCCCAATCCCGGAGACGATTTTTGTGAAAATTGTGGGGCGCAACTCTCCAAAAATGGAGTGGTCAATTCTGCAAGCGGCGGGCAAGCTCCCGTAGCACAAAAAGCTGTATCAGGCACAACCGGCTCTGCGCGTCCGCCTTCTGGTCGTGTCTCCAGACCGATAACCAAATGCCCCAGTTGTTCCGCCCCATTGCAGGAAGCCGACCGCTTCTGTCGCAAGTGCGGTTTTAACTTTGTGGGTGCGGGCTTGATAACCAGCAGCAAGCTTTCAACCAATTCTCCGCATCTTACCACACAGGAAGCGCCTCGCACCGAACTGCGCGAAGGTATGATGTTGGGTGAAAACGGCAAATATCGCGTCACACGCATGGTCGGTAAAGGCGGTATGGGCGCGGTCTTTCTGGCGGATGATACCATCCTGAAGCGACAGGTAGTTATCAAGGCTCTGTTACACAGTGATGACCCCGACCTAGTAGCTGCTAGTATCAAAGAGCGTGAGTTTCTCGCTGCTGTCAAGCATCACGGAATAGTTTCCATCTACGATTTTTTTAACATCGGCACCGAAGGCTACATCGTGATGGAATTTGTGAATGGGCGTACTCTCTATCAGATTATGGAGCAGCAAAACCGCCCCTTTGACCCGGCTACAGCGGTTCGCTATATTATTGAGATTCTGTCTGCCTTTTCGTATTTGCACAAATTAGGTTTGATTTATTGTGACTTCAAGCCTCAGAATGTGATAGTCGAAACGCTCAAGGATGGTTCCCAAACCGTTAAGCTGATTGACCTAGGTACGGTAATTAAATACGAGCTAGACCCTGAAGCGGTTTATGGTACAACCGGATTTTACGCCCCCGAAGCGGTAGATCATCCCTCTCCCCAAACCGACCTGTACACCATTTGCCGTTCGCTGGCGTGGATGGTTACATGGATGGATTTGAACAAACCACAGTATGGTATGCCTCCAATAGATGCTTTCCCGGTGTATAAATCCCTACCTTCTTTGTACTACCTCTTGTATCGTGGTACGCATCCTGAACCGGCGCGTCGTTTCCAGAGCGCCGATGAACTCAATGACCAGCTAAATGGGTTGCTTCGGATTCTGGAAGGGGGCAAACCCGGCGTTCCAGTACGTAGTAAGTTATTTGCGTCTGGTTCGCTCTACCAGACCAATCGGTTGGATGCGGAAGGTTATACCCTATTGGATGAAAGCGACATTGCTATTGATTTCTTGCGTCAGGGCGATATGGCAATGATGCGCGGAGATTTGCAATCGGCAGAGCGGATTTATAACGAGGCGGTAGGGCGCAACCGTGACAGCGTGGATGCCCATTTGCGTTTGGCAGAAGTTTCCATCGAACAAAAGAAGTATGGAGAAGCCAAAACCCAACTGGATGTGGTGTACGGAAAAACAGGCTTTAATTGGAAAGCGATTTGGCTTAGCGGGCGTTTGCTGGAGGTGCAGGAGAATTATCCGGCTGCTTGCCAGACTTATATGGAAGTGGCAAAGCATCTACCCGGTGAACTGCCCCCCCAACTGGCGCTTGCGCGGGTTCAACTCGCGATGGGCGATATTTCCGCCGCTCTCGACAGTTATAATCTGGTGATGACTACCGATTTGGACAACACCGATGCTATTTTCGGAGCGTGCGAAGCGACACTGAAACAACACCGATTTGACGATGCGGCACGTATTCTCGAACGGGTAAATGAAAATTCTTCATGGTATATCGAGGCACGTTTACAAATCTGCCGTGTTCTTCTTTATCGCAAACCGCAAAGCGGTCCTGAAGATTTGGCTGTTGCTTCCGAATCGTTGAGACGACTCAGCCAGTTGGGGGTGGATACTCCTGACTTTTTGCTAGTTATGGCAGATTTTTACCGTCGCGCTGCTGAGTTAGCGACTGAAAACAAATTGCCCTCTCAATTTTCCTTACCGCACCAACCTTTATCGCAAACCCCGCCCCCTACGCCATCGCGCCGAGTGTTGGGCAAATTGGCAGAGGAAAATTACCGGGCGTATTTGCATCGTGTCCCGCAAGCTCTTAACCGAGAAACGATAGTGCGAGCCAAGTTCAAGGTTGCACCGTGGCGGCTGATTTAAAGCTTAAAATTGGTTAAGCGTATTTTGAAACGAGTTGTGACTATTTGGTGTCTTATTGCGTATAATTAAAGATAGCTAAGCGCTATCATGCCATTTTCGAACTAACACCGATGAGGAGTCTCCGATGTTCGACGTTTCGGCTTACCAGAACCCATATTTGCGTACTGGCGCTTCTACTATGCAGGCAGTGGTGTCACTTAGCCTTGAAGATAGCGGGTTGGTCAAAACAGGCTCTATGCCGCTTGCGCTGAGTATAATTATTGATCGCAGCGGCTCAATGGAAGGGCAGAAGATTGAGGCAGCTAAAGATGCTGCCATTCGCATAATTCAATCGGCTGACCCTAGCACCGCTTTTATGGTAGTTACTTTTAATGAAACGGCTAATGTAATTGTCCCGCCTACTTCGGCAACCCCCGAAAGTAAAGCTCGCGCTATTGCTGCTATTCGCAATGTTTATAGCAATGGCGGCACTTGCATGTCCACTGGGTTGGCGGCGGTTGCCCGCGAAATGTCTTCCGCACAGGGACGCGCCCGTAAAATCCTGTTTCTGACGGATGGCAAAAACGAGGGAGAGAAGCGCAATATCCTTGATAAAGCGGTACAACGGGTTAAAGAAGCCGATATTGAGGTTAGCGCGTGGGGTATGGGAGTGGATTGGGATGAAGACGAGCTAAAATATATTGCCAATGAGACAAAGGGCAGCGCCGATATAATCCCATCTCCAGACCAGATTGCCGGAGCTTTTGGTTTTGCCTTTTCCGAGATGCAAAAAATTACCGCTACCAACGTGCGGTTAAATCTTTGGACACCTGTGGGCGTAACCATTAAATCGGTGCAACAGGTTTATCCCAGTATTTTGCCTTTGACAGGCACTCCAAACCCTGATAGCCCCAGGATTACCGAGTTTAAACTTGGTTCGTTTGGGCGCGATGAAAAGCGGGATTATGTAGTAGATTTAACTATACCCACTTACACACCGGGTCAGCAATTTTTGATGGCGCGTCCAAGTTTGTTGTATTACGTAGCCGGACAGGGTGATATTGAGGAGAAAACCGATAAAAAAGGCTGGATATTCGCCCAATGGACAGATGACCCGGTAGAATCCTCTAAAATCGAGCGGCATGTAGCGCATTACACCAATCAGAGCGAGCTTAGCAACATTGTTGAAGAAGGTCATAAAGCGTTGGCGCAGGGTGACAACGAGCGTGCCACCCAATTACTGGGTCGGGCTTTGCAATTGAGTGAGCAAACTGGCAACGAAAATATGACCCAAATGCTCAAGAAAATCGTTACCAATGAGCCGAATGGTACGGCACGGTTGAACAAAGCTGCCAGCGCCGTTGACCTCAAGAGTGTAGCGGTTAATAGTGGCAAAACCAGTCGCTTGAAGTAAAAATCTGACAGGAATGTATAAGTTACTAAGGGGGGAAAAATGAGCGTAAAATGCCAGCAATGCAGCCGTGAAAACCCTGATGACGTGGAATTTTGCGAGAATTGTGGCGTACAACTTCCGGTGAGCGTACCGGCAAGCGGAGTAATTGCCGCCTCAGTCGCTATACCTGCTCCTACTCCGGTTTCAGATATTCTGATTTGTCCCAATTGTAAAGCGCCATTTACCATCGGCGATGTTTTTTGCTTCAATTGCGGTTATGATTTAACCAAACAACACGCCATACCCGCCAGTTCGGTTCAAGTTGCTCCGGTAGTAGCCCCGCAACCAGCTTCTGCCGTGAAAAATAACGCACAACCAGATATTAGCGCGGATGATTTTGAGAAAATGCTTGTGAGCGGTGCGCCGCTGCCTGCCGTAGAGGCTGCCGAACCAACCCCTGTAGCGGTTGCGGTTCAACCTGCTTCGGGTTTTGCCGCCGTAGCTGTACAGGAGGTAGCTGCGCCTGCCAAAGCCGCCGGAAATTTAACTCTCACAATTTCTGGTCCCTATGGCGTGGCAACTGTTATTTACATAGGTCGTGAGTTGTTATTAGGACGGCAGGATATAAAAACTCGAATTTTCCCGGATGTAGCGCTGGATGATTCTGCTAGTTCTCGCCGCCATCTTTCTATTTGGCGAGAGGCTGGAGATGAACAATTTTACGCACAGGATTTAGAAAGCTCAAACGGTACCCTTCTAAATGATGCGGATATGCCACCGGGTGAGCCGGTGCTACTCAAGAATGGAGATGTGATTAAAATCGGTACTCGCTATAATATTCAAATCGCAATAGCTTAATTTATGTTTCCGGGTGGAGGTAAAAAGGAAGCACAGGATAGGGCGGAAGCCGTTTCTAGGCGGCGCAATCTGGCGGCAGCGCAAGTAACCGACCTTGATTCGGCATTGGCGGAAATTCGGATAAGCACAGAACTAGACGCGCCCTATTACCGCCCTTCCGAACTGGATAGCCTGAAAAAACTGGTGGAGCGCGGTCAGCTTATGCTGGACGACCTTTTCAAAGAAGTGGCACAGATGACCGTTTCCAGTGTCGGAGAACGTATAACTGAGCAAGAAGCTTATATGCTGGTGCAACCTGCTTTGCGTATTGAAGCGAAAGCTGCCGAAATGCGCCAGCAATTACAGCGAGCCACCGACCTAAAAAAGAAACTGGATCGTTCCCGCCAGAATGTTGACCAAAGCCTTGATAATGTGGAAAAGAAACGACTGAACGTTGATTCGGCGCTGGCGAACGCTCGTTCAGTAGTGGAACAAATGGGGTTAGCACACGCCGAAAAATACCCCGAAACCAGCGCAGCTTTGCTAACCTCAGAGCGAGAAGCATCGGCAGCGACTCAGCTTATTATTGCGGCTCGTCAGTCTAACCAGCGTTCGGTTTTTCATGAGGCGCTGGATTTGTGCCAACGTGCCGATTCCATGCTTGATTCGGCTATGACCAAACTCGATAGTATCAAACTGGCGGGAAAAGAATTTGAAAAGGCTGCCGGGGAAGCTGAACAAACGCTGCAAAAAGCTCTTAGCCGGTTACAGGAAGTAAAAAACGAACTTGACAGTCTTACCCCTGTTATCAAAATTGACCCTAACACCTATTTATTTGATGCGATTCAACGCATAGGTGAAGCGCGTAGAGCTACTAAAGCAAACCCTCCCCAAGACCTCACTTGCTATCGGCTTTCGGTAGAAGCCCTAAATTTGCTGGAAGATGGGTTACAGCGTGCTGTTCAAGAGGCTAACCGGTTTAAAGAGCTACAGGCTAACTCGCGGAGTCTGGTTCAGCAGTTGCAGCAAGCTGTTATCAGCCTGCGGGTAACTATAAATGAAAAACAGGCAGTTCCGGTACGCGCCAGCGAATTTTATTCTAAAGCCAAAGATGCGCGTGACCGGCTGGTTCAAATAAATATAGACTCTCTGAGCCTGACCGAGCTTGAAGAACTGGCTTCCTCTGTTTCTTTTGCCCTTAAACTGGCAGAAAGGGGACTCGCTCTGCTGGTTTAAATCTTGAGAATTACTACTGTCAAATTCCCCTTTTTATGGTAGTATTATTTTTACAAAGATTACAATATATCTTGTAAAAATCGTACTATATTTGCCAAGTTTTATCTTCGTTACCTACTGCATAAATCTGACTTGGAAAGGCATGTAACCAGAGCAAATGAACAAGTTGTTGCGCTGGCTTGAATTGTGGAAAGCCAACATTTTTTTTAAATTGCTCAGCGGTTTTTTTGTTACCAGCCTTTGTATTATTATCATTGCTATCTTCGGAATTTCTGTGAGAGTAAACCTGATAGATAATTTGAATCAGGTCTATTCTTCACAAATTGAATTCAGTAATGCACATGATCTGATACATTATACTGATAATTTAGGGAGTCAACTTAGTCGTATAAGAGTTGACATAAATACAATCAACCGTACTAATGAGCTAAGATTAACCAATTCTGCTCAATCTTCTATAGTTATTTCTCTTCTTAATGGCTATGTGGTGGATTATAAAGGGCAACGAGTTCAGATTGATGCAACCATCCAGCAGATTCAGGCTTTGTTAGACAACTTTTCCTTGAAGGATTTGCAATCCTCAGAGTTTCGACAAATAGCGCGTGGCGTGCTTAGCGATTTGCAGACTCTTATGACGGATTTAGATCGGGTTATAGAATTGAGCGTAACTAATCAACTTGAATTGGCTCGTAATCTATGGACTCAGACAGATATAGAACTAAACAACGTAACCACAAAAATATCTGAATTTCATGATGCGGTAACGAAAATTCAAGCCAATGTTCAGGTGCGAAATACCGAGATAGTCAGGCAAGCCAGCCTATACAAGGAAACCGCCTTGTGGGTTTTATTATTTGCTAGTCTTTTAGCCATAACGCTGGCATTGGGACTTGGTACAGGTTTCAGCTATTTATTTACACGTCCTGTTCTGACTCTTAAAGAGCGTCTCAAGGGTTTAGCAGAAGGTGACTTGGTTACTTCACTGGAAATCATCAATCGGGATGAATTTGGAGATTTGGGCAAAACCTACAATGACACAATCCAGCGTCTTGCCGAATCCTATAGCCAATTACAGGAAAAATCCATCCAGATTAGCGCATCTTCAGCAATGATTGCGTCTGCCAGTCGCTTTTCATCAACTTCCAGCAATGAACAAGCTGAAGCGGTGCTGAAAGTTACCCTGACAATCGAGGAGCTAAATCATACTGCCGGAGAGATTGCCGAATCAGCCTCACTGGTGGTGAAAGCGGCTGAAGAAGCTTTGGTAGATGCGGGCGAAGGTCAGACTACTTTAAAGGAAAGCATTAACAGTATAAATCAGCTAAAACTGAAAGTGCAGGATATTGCTGAGAAAATTCTAGCACTGAATGAGCGTTCACAGCGTGTAGGTCATATAATTGAGCAGATTACCGGAATTGCCGACCAAACCCATTTGCTGGCTCTAAATGCTGCCATCGAAAGCGCCGCAGCGGGAGAAAGCGGTAAACGCTTTGCGGTAGTAGCGGCTGAAGTTAAAAAACTGGCAGAACGCAGCCGTGCCGCTACCCGGGAGGTTCAAGAAGCGCTAACCGAAATCCAATACGCTACTGCTGCCAGCGTTATGTCCACGGAACAGGGTATGAAACAGGCGGAATACGGTGTGGCGTTGGCGCATCGTTCCGGCGATGCTAATGAGAATATAATTCAGCAAATTGACCGAACAGCCCAATTATCCAATGCTATTTCTTTGGCAACTCAGCAACAACGTAGCGCCAGCGAACAAGTAGTGGCAAGCATGCGGCAAATAGCCCTAGTAATTGAGGATGCGGCTGCCTCTGCGGTTCAGAATAGCAAACTGGCAGCCTCTCTAGATGAAGTAGCTAAAGCTATGAAGCAACTTACTAGCCAATTCAAAATACGACTTGCTGAAACGGGTAGCGGCGGCATCTCATCAACAAATGTCAATATACCCGGTTTGGAATCAGAAGATGAGGAAATTTCTTATCATGATAAATTGGATACTTCTTCACTCAAACCGGAAGGGGTATAATTAAAGTGAGCATGCAAAGTGAAGAATTTACTGAAGCAGAACTCCTTGCCCTTGAGTTAGAGAAACGCATCAATGAGCGTGCAGGGCAAATCTCCCCTGAACCGGATGTGACTCTGCTAACTTTTTACCTTGGCGATGAATGGTTTGGAATACTGCTAGAGCATATCAAAGTGGTATCGCGGATGCTGGAAGTAACACAAGTTCCGGGCGCATCAACATACATATTGGGAGTAGTCAATTATCGGAGCGCAATATATCCCTTGATTGATTTGCACAAAATGTTTGAATTGATTCCTTCACTGCCAACTCGTGCCAGTCGCATAGTAATAATCAATCATGAAAGCGACCCATTCGGGGTGCTGGTTGACTCGACTACCGAAGTTAAGCATGTACGCCAAAGTGGATTGAACAAACAGGTAGAGAGCAGTTCTGGTATCAGCAACTATATTAATGCTGAAATCAGTCTTGACGGTAAATTGCTTGGGGTTTTAAATATAGAAGCAATATTAAGAATTGTAGCCGATGAAGATTAGGCGTAATCTAACGAAATGAGTTGGTAAGTTTGCCTTCTGAATTTCCTTCTTTTTCCAAAGGGCTAAATGAGTTATTGCTAAATGGCGCTGCCCTATCTGGCAAATCAACTACGCTCAAGCAGGTTTCTCTAATGCTTGGTTATGCCGGAAATCAACCCGTGGCGTTGCTGATGAGCCAGATTTATAACATTATTGTTTCCGATATTCAGGTGTTGCGTTCACCACAACCCAATGAAGAAGTTTTTTGGGCTGAAGTAGCATATCAGGATAGTAGATTACCCGTGTTGGAATTAGCTCGCCTGTTAAAATTACCACAGTTGGACACGCTTAACCGTTCTCGTGTCCTAGTTAGCGGCACAACCAGAGCAGGCGGTACGATTTTACAACCCTTCGGTATTGCGCTGGATGATTTGCTTACAATTCAAAACTTCCGTCTGTCCGATATTCATACTCTACCACATTGGGTAGCTCCTGCTCTCAAAGGAATTTTGATGGGAATGGTACTGGTGGAACATGAGTTTCTGCACTTGAAAGATGCACCATTGCTAGATGCTGGAATATTACAGCCGGTTAACTTGATAAGCTCAATCGAGAATAAGGCTATTGCGTTTGGCAAACCGAAATTGGATGGCGCTAATGTGGATAGAAATAAAGTTGCCCATGATACCCGTCGTCCGGTAGCTTTGATTAATCTGGCTACCCTTAAAGATATTATTTATTCAGGCAGAATGCTATGAATTTACCGCCAACAAGTTTGAAATGGGTGCTTCGTTTCAAGCAAGAAGCAGCGGCGCATTTGCAACTGCTTGAAAAGGGCTTGCGCCAAGTTCAGCCCAATATCTCTCCCCAACCTATCGAAAATACTGAACAGCTTATGGCTCTCAACCCTGAATTGCGGGAATTATTTCGCTTGAGTCATACTATTAAGGGTTCGGCGGCAATGGTGGGGCTGCAAGAAATTGCCAGTAAAGCCGAGCGACTGGAAAATAGCCTGAACAAAGTTTTAAAAAGACCCGACCTTTTTTCAGAATTGGAGAGGCAAAAATTCCTTGCTCTGATAGCAGAATTGATAAGGGAAGTAGATGAAATTGGAAAGGGATAAATTTCTACCAAAGTTCAAAGAAGAAGCTGATAAGCAACTTCTACAAATAAGCCAGCAGTTGGTTGACCTTGAGCGAGATTCGCAGAACTTGGAATTGATTAATTCCATTTTCAGAGCGGCGCACACGCTTAAAGGTAACGCTAGAATGCTGAATATTATTCCGGTTAGTAATTTAGCGCATGAAATGGAAACTATTTTCAGCGAAATGCGCGATGGCAAATTAGCTATGCGCCCCGAAACAACCGACCTGCTGTTTGAAGCGTTGGATATATTGCAGAGTTGTGTGAACGCTTCGGTTACTTCCGGCTCTACTTTACCCGATACAACTTTAATAACCGATAAACTGAAAAAGCTTTTGCAAGTTCCCTTAGCTGCTACTCATGTTCAATCGCACAATCAAAGATTCTCCGAAGAAGCGCATGCACAACTCCTAAAAATCAGCCAGTTGCTGGTTGAAATGGAACGTTCGCCCGGCAATAGCGCGATTTTGCAAGAGCTATTCCGGTTAGCGCATACTGTGAAAGGCAACGCCGCGATGCTTGGCTATCATAGCATCAAGAAGGTAGCCTATGAACTTGAAGAAATTTTTGCTGCTGCTCGCGATAATGGTTTGGAGCTACAGCCTAATATGCTCGATACTATTTTTGAGGGACTGGAATATATCGAGCATGCGGTGAGCAATATGCCTTCTGATGAGGATACCGGCGAATTAGCTCAAAAATTACATAGCCTGCTCGGTACTACGAGTGAGCTAGAAACAGAAGTGCCTTCAACTGGTTTTGTCCAGAAAATTTCATCCCCTCCGGCAAACCGATTAGAAGCGCAAACCCTATCGGTACATGTCAACAAACTGGATGACCTGATGAATATTTCCAGCGAATTTGTGCTGAGTAAAATGGAAGCAATGTCGGTGCTGGATAAATTGCGGCATATTATGGAATTGTTAAGGCGCAAGCAACGTTCTGGTCCCTTATCACGTGCGCTTATTACAAATAACCGCGTCTTTTCCGAGATTGCAACTCTTTTTGAATTACGTGAAGAACTGCTCGATGTTAAGGAAATTGATAATCTTATAGAAGGGCTTTTGCGCTCCACTTTTAGAGTTTACGAGGAGCATGCCAACCATCTACAAAATACTGTAGATGAACTGGAACGCAATGTACTGAGTATTCGTATATTGCCAATTGGCGCTTTATTTGAGGAATTTCGCCCCTTTGTGCGTAATTTGGCGCGTTCTCTGGGGCGCGGCAATCCTACACTAACCGTAATGGGCGGTGAAATTGAAGTTGACAAGAAGGTGCTGGAGGATATTCGCGACCCGCTATTGCATTTGCTCAGTAACGCGCTAGATCATGGGATAGAATTCCCATTACAACGACTTGCGGTTGGGAAACCGGAAGAAGGTCACTTGACTATGGAAGCGGCGCAGGAAGGAAGCTTTGTAGCTATCAGAATCTCGGATGATGGCAGCGGTATAAATCTCGATAGAATTAGAGAACGTGTCATAATGAAGGGCTTGATGTCGGAAAGCCGTGCGCTCAACATGTCCAAAGAAGAACTGATTGCGATAATTTACGAACCCGGTTTTAGCACCAGCGCCATAATTACCGATGTCAGCGGGCGTGGTGTAGGGATGGATGTAGTTAAGAAGAATGTGGAACGGTTGGGCGGTCAGGTTTCCATACTAAGCGAAGAAACAAAAGGCACAACCTTTACCCTGAAAGTGCCTTTAACAATTGCCACCAGTCGCGCTCTGCTGGTTAAGATTGATTCTCAGGTTTATGCTATTCCTGCCCCTAACATCGATTCAATGTTGTATCTTGCGCCAAAAGATATTCTAACTAGAGTAGGACGAGATGTAGTGCTGCATCGGAATATACTGGTGCCGATTATACGGTTGAGCGAATTGCTAGGGGAATTTCCTAACGCCAAACATCCTGTTTTCCAATGGCAACAAACTGCTATGCAACGAAACCGGAATGAAACTGCCGGAAAAGGTTTGGCGGTTAGGGGTAGCTATAACTCAGGCGATTCGAGTCCGAAAGGCGCTATTGCTGAAGCGCAAATCGGGTTGACCTTGGCTGACCCTACCGCGAGTACCCGTATCCTGATGATGAATATGGAAAGTGAAAGACGTAATCCGGCGCGTTTTAATTTTGAGCGGATGCCCGCCGTTGTGGTTGGTTCCAGCGAACGCTATTTCTGCTTACTGGTCGATTCTCTTGAAGATGAAGTTGAAATCGTAATAAAGAGTCTGGGAAGGCTGTTAAAAGTTCCGCATGTCAGTAGTGCGACTATTCTAGGTGACGGTAGGGTTGTAATGATTCTGGATGTACCCAATCTGGTTTCAACCGCTCGAGTAAAAATAACAACTACCCGCAGCAGTTTGAAATTAAAAGAGGAAAAACCGCGCCAGAAGCGTATTCTGGTGGTGGATGATAGCATTACCACCCGCGAATTGGAAAAAAGCATTCTTGAGGCGAATGGCTATTTGGTAGATATTGCCGATGATGGTACTCGCGCTCTTGAGGTTCTATTGGTTGATAATCGCTATGATCTTGTAATATCTGATATTGAAATGCCACATATGAATGGATTTGAGCTAACTACCAACATAAAATCAAATTCTAAACTTCGTCATTTACCTGTTATAATTGTATCCTCACTAAATAATGAGGAACAAAAACGTAAGGGTATTGCCGTTGGCGCTCAGGCGTATATTACAAAAAGTGATTTTAATCAAAATAGTTTGCTTAATACAATCGAATATTTGACCGATTAGACTGTTAAAATTTTGCTATAATTATATATATTTGTGCGTGTCTCATTATCTTAGGAGATTATTGATGCCAAAACGAAAAATACTGGTAGTGGATGACAGCACTCTGGTAGCGGAAGCGGTTAAAACTAAGCTAGAGGCAAATAACTATGAAGTGCAACTGGCTTTCAGCGGTGAAGAAGCCCTTGATAAAGTTGGCTCCGATATACCCGATCTAATGATTCTGGACGTTTATATGCCGGGTATAGATGGTTTTGAGGTGTGCCGCCGTCTTCGTGAAAAGTCAGAAACTCAATCTTTGCCTATCGTTATGCTCAGTTCACGGGGCAATATCAAAGAGAAGCTGGCGGGTTTCAGAGTAGGCGCGGACGATTATTTGGTGAAGGAATTTGACCTTTTGGATTTACCCTACCGCGTTAAGCTGGTTTTTCGCTTGCGTGGGCTTGAAGAAGAAGATGGAAAGCTCGCCAATTAACTTAGCGTTTTTAGCAATTACTCCTCGGCTTCCTGATGAATACAATTAGAGTTCTTGTAGTTGAAGATTCCGACATGGTAGCTGAAATACTTATTCAGGCTTTGGAGAGTGATCGGCATATTAAGGTTGCCGGGCGGGCTGCTAATGGTCGGGAAGCGCTTGAGCTACTTCCACGCTTGAAACCCGATCTTATTACAATGGATGTCTGGATGCCTATAATGGATGGCTTTCAGACGGTCGCGCGGATTATGGAGACCAACCCGACCCCCATTTTGGTGGTTACTTCTACCAATCTTAAAGAAGATGTGCAATTATCTTTGCGTATGATAGCGGCTGGTGCGCTGGATGTCATTGAAAAACCCACAATGAGCGCGTGGAATATGTGGGCGCACCAAAAGAAAGAACTGGTTACTAAAGTTCGGCTATTGGCAGGAATAAAAACTTATACCAAAACTTCCCCGTTAAAACCTCGATCTGAAATTGCGGAAACCAAGCCTGACTATGTGATAGCTAACGCTGAGCCAATTAAAAATAACTTTCGTTTGAATAAAGCTCCTGTTCATGAAGATTACCAATACCAAATTGTCGCTATGGCGAGTAGTACCGGCGGTCCTACCGCTCTGCTGAAAATACTGGCAGCGCTTTCGCCTGATTTACCTATTCCATTTATTGTGGTTCAACATATTTCAGAAGGATTTACTCGTGAATTAGTGGAATGGCTAAACCGTGAGGTTGCGCTTGAAGTGCGGGTTGCTAAGGATGGTGAATTACTAGAATCGGGCGTGGTTTTGTTTTCCCCTGACCGTTATAATATTAAGGTTACACAAGGTAGGCGAGTTTCCCTTAACGCGGCTGGAAAGGTAGTATTGTGTCCAAACGCTGATATACTGATGCAGTCGGTTGCAGAAAATTATGGCAACCGAGGGATTGGCGTAATATTGACCGGAATGGGCGGTGATGGCGCAAAAGGTCTTTCCTCTATGCACGCGGCGGGTGCTTACACATTAGCACAGGACGAGGCAACCTCCCTAATCTACGGGATGCCGAAAGCTGCTTTCGCGGCTGGTGCAGTGCGCGAAGTTTTACCGCTTGAGTCTATTGCCCCACGCTTAACTGTTCTCAGTAGGCAATTACTACGGAGAACGAATCTATGACCGATTCTAGCTTTACTGGCGATGAATTTAGCCTAGATGATTTTAACCGGCTTTCCTCAATACTTCAGCGCAAGTTTGGGTTGTATTTTGATTCTTCCAAATTCTCTACTCTCAAGAATGCAGTAAAAGAGAGGATTAAGAAAACCAAGTCTGCGAACATTACTGCTTATATTGAGCTTATTGCCTCCGCCGAGGCGAGTTACTCTTTTCCTATTGATAGCGAGGCTCGAACGTTCGGCGCCTATAAGCATGCGCTTAATTCCGCTACTCAGGAATCGCATAGTTTGGTTGAATTGCTTACGGTAAACGAGACGAAATTTTTTAGGAATAAGGAACATTTTAGGGCTATAAGTGAAAAAGTTTTGCCCGACCTTATTGAAAGCCGGGCAAGTGAGAAAAAACTGAAGGTATGGAGTTCTGGTTGCTCGACCGGGCAGGAGTCTTATTCATTGGCTATGCTTGTTACCGAAGCTCTTGCCCAGTATCAGAACCGAAAAGGCACAAAAGAGAATTGGGAAGTTAAAATAATTGCTTCCGATATTAATGGAAAAGCTCTGAATATTGCAGCAGAGGGGCGTTATCGCAAAGATGCTATTAGTCAGATAGAACGCTCTTTTGTTGACAAATATTTTTTTGCGCCTACCCATGAACGAGTTACGACTGCGCCCCTAGAATTGGGGCAGTTTTCAGGGCATAGTCGCGCCAGTTATCTCATCAAACCAGAAATTAGAGCGACAGTATCTTTTTATTACTTCAACCTTGCCTCCGCTATATATCCGCTTGACCTGTTTTCTAATTTTGATTTAGTGCTATGCGAAAATGTAACTATTTATTTTACTCAGGATATTACTCGGCGGGTTATTGATAATATTTATCGAGCTATGAACGAGGATAGTTATCTTTTCATAGGATATAGTGAAACACTCTGGCACATTTCCGATAAATTCAAACTAATCAATAATTGTGACACTTTCTATTATCGCAAACCAACAGCCCTAGAAGTTGAGGGGCAGTCTATAAAGCATATCCCGCATGTTATTTTGCCGTTGCCGTTGGATATGGCAAAACTCGACGTTACGCAATCATCCAAACTCCAACTAAGCGCCGATAATACTCCCTTGCAACCCGAACAACCTTTATCAACGCGTTTTGAAGCGGGTAGCAACTGGCAGACGTTTTTGAAAGATGGTTTGGCGAGGATGGCGAATCATGAGTTTTCAGAAGCGGATCGTTATTTGGAAAAAGCGGTGTATTATTCAAATGGGAACTTAGAGTCATTGATAGCCCTAGCGCGATTAAAGGCTAAAATTTCAAATTATACGGAAGCAGAAGAATTATGCCGAAGTGCTATTTTAGCAGACCCCCTATGTGAAGAGGCTCATCTGATTTTAGGGCTGATTATGTACCGCAAAGAAAATCTAACGGAGAGTATTTTTGAATTTCAGCAAGTAATTTATATAAATATAGAGTCTGTTCCGGCACATATGTATCTTGGAGATATATATCGCAATGCAGGGCAAACCGCTTCCGCCATTCGTGAATACCGTCATGCCCTTTCAGCGTTGGGAAAATATGCTTCGGACGATAGGATTGAAGACCTTCCGGTAAGTATCTTGAAGCAATCCTGTGAGCAAAACCTTTCAGCTTTGAACCGCGCTTAATTAAATCACCGAATTGTAATTATAGGCGCTGCTATTTTGGCGGGAGGTGGGGGTGGCGCATTATCACGCCCTTGATTGGGCATAATCGTTAGCGGGTTGCTGAAGGGAGTTTCAGTGGGTAAGGCAACCGAATAGGTTGGGTTGGGTAATTGGCGAGAAGTTACAGGGCGAGTTTGCTCGGCTAAAAGCATAACCAGCACGGTTATAATCAGCGTCAGCATTATCATTATCCCTGCCAGATAGAAGGCAATTAGTTTATCGCGCCTTGCCCAAAGTAATAGTTCCCCCAATTTATCACCCTAATTTGGTTTGTACGCCTATCTGGATTGGCGATGCCAAAATAAACCTCTATCGTAGCTAATTACAAAACACCGAAGATAGCCCTTAATTCATCAACTAGCGCATTAAAGGACTGCCGCCATTCCGATTCGTTCATGTCAATTAGATGTTTATCGTTTACTCGCTGGTATTCGCTGAGTATTGTTAATTTTACCGTACAGGGGCTAATTAGGAAATACTTCAACGCAACTCCTTCTGATTTCACCGCATTTAACAAATCGGGAAGTTCGACCTGATTGATGAATTTGGAGATAAGAAACTCTTGGCTTACTAGCATAATTGCCACGCGGGTTTTTGCCAGCGCCTGCTTTATTTCATCCCGCCATAAGTCGCCCGCGTCTATTTTTTCATCTGACCACCATTCCACCTCTTTTTCAAGCGAAAGGTGTTTCAGGAACATCTCAATTCGTTCGCGCCATAATTTATCTGCGTGCGAGTAAGAAATAAAGATAGATGTTCGGGTGGCTTGGGTAAGGCTGGAGGACTTGGCGGGTTTGGCAGGCGGTTGTTCTGGCAACTTCCCGGTAGTAATCAATTGTTGGCTAAGGCGGGCAGTTTCGGCGAAGATTCTTTCACCTTCAGCCTCCCGCTCGTTTTTGGTTCTGAATTTGTTCAACGGCTTGGGAGGCTTAGCGGTAAGTTTAACCAGATAGGTTTCATTCAAACCCTCATCCTCAAGCACAACCGGGTCAAGCAAAACTGTTAAGGTCTGAATGCCTTTCCCTCGCGCCTCGTTAAGAAAGTCTGGCAGCGTATCGGTAGTGGTATCATCGGTGGGTTTCATTAATTCAGAGGACATCAAACTATGGCTGGATAATAGAATTATCGCGTCTGCCGATTTAAGGTCTAATGCCAGAGTACCGCGCCAATTCTGGATTAGCTTCGGTTTTTCATCATCCCAATACCTCATCTGAGCTTTGGGATTAAGTGAATCGAGGTGAGTTTTCAGCCGCTCAAGCCAATGACCATCGTCCTTCTGGCTGTAGATTATTAAAATTTCTGGCTGCCGGTTGGGAAAAGCTATTGGAATAACCGGTGGCTTGATTCCAAGCTGATTATTGATAAACTCGGTCAGCAGGGACACGTAATTTTCCAGCACATTATTGCGCTGCATCAGCGTATCCGTGCGGGTTAGTAAGGACTCTACTTGCCCTTTCAGTAGAGAATTTAGCAATACCAATTGTGTTTGCGGATCATTGTTGATATTTTCCATCAAACCTCTGCAATGGTGGTTATCTTTTTAAGGCTTGGTCTATTGCTCTGGCAGCGTTCACTAGCACTTCATCTTGTTCTGACGACCTGAGACCCGAAAGAGGTTTTTCAGGTGAATTAATCGCTTGAAACTGGTATAGGGGTGTATCGGTGAATCTTGAATAACCGATAATCAAAGGCAAAATAACCGCGCCTTCCTTTTCGGCAGCAGCTAACAATCTCGGAGTTTCTTCATTGTAAAAGTCGGAAGCAAGGAAATCGGCGCTGATAAGCATGACAATGACTTTCGCTTCATCTAGGGCTTTCTGTATTTCCTCGCGCCAACGCATGCCGGGTTTGATTTTGGTATCATCCCAGACTTCCAATTTGCCTTCCCGCACTTGTGGCATAAGGTGGGTTTTCAGCCGTTCCAGCCATCTCGAATCACGTGGGCTATAGCTGATGAACACTTTGGAACGTGTCGTTTTAGTAGTATTTGCATATTCTTCTGGATGCTTAGAATCAACAAGGGTAATTGAAGCGTTGCTAGGGTTGAATGTGGATTCGAGTTCTGCAATTATTTTTTTCTTGTCCTGTATCTGAATTTTGATATGGGGCGGCGCGTATGGCTCACCAAAAGCAGCCAATTGTTCTTCTAGAATAGCTAGATTGCGTTTATGCATTTCCAGAATGCGTTGCGTGGATTCGCGCTCGTTCATAACCCTTGCTCTCCTATCAAGGTTTCTTCAGGAACCGATGTCTATGTAATATATAGCAAAGCCCCCGGCTATAATGAAGCCGGCATTTTCATATAGCTTTATCGAAATCTTATTGTCCTCGCCTGTCCATAATTCCGCGCCGATAGCGCCTCGCGCTCGTCCATGTTGCAAACCCATGTTGAGCAGACACTTACCCAGACCTTTTCCCCGCCATTGCGCTGAGACCCCTAGTGGCTCAATTTGCACAATATCTCCCTTTATTATAGTCCAAACGAAGCCAGCCGGAGAACCCTCTTCGCTTTCGAGCAAAATCACATCCTCCTCTTGAAAATCAGGTCCTTGCTCTGCTGCCACATCTTCCAAAGAATACGGCTGGAAACGAGGCTGATTTTGGAAGGCAAGGCGATGATATTCAATAAAGGAGGCTTCATCTTTATGTCGCTTGAAAGCTTTAAGCCGAAAGCCCTCTGGAATCTCAATCACCGGAATTTGGTCTAAGTTATCCAGTTTCATGTGTATGTCACAATGCTGGAGTCTAAAACCGGATTTTACCAGAAAGGATTTGATTACCGTGTCGTTGAGTTCAATTCGGGCAACCACCCTGCGCGTCTCGCCGGCTTTTGCATGTAATTGGAGGAGAGTTTCTTTGAGCAAGGCTGTACCAAAACCTTTGCGCCTGTATTCCGGCAAGATGCCACCGGTAAGGCTATTGTAATTGGGTAAACCGGGTACAGGTGGCGTAACGGCGTAACCCACCGCTTTGCCGTGTTCTTCTATAATAAACGCTACCCCGCCTCTTTTTTGAACTTCTTCGAGGTAATTCTGCCAGTCACTTTCGGTTAGCGCCCTTGTCCTACGAATTACAGAATCAAGAAATGCTACCAGTGAAGCTTCGCTGGCGTTGGTATAGCGCACTTTAAAACCATCATATGCTTTACCCGTTTTGGTCATCTCAAACCTCAAAAATGGGTGCTATTCAGTGATTCAGTGCAGCATGTTCGATTATATCACACCTATCTGTTATAATTTAATGGTAATTAAAATATTTGGCAAAGGTTGGAGATTGATGGTAATAATATCTGATGATGATGGCGAAAGATTACAGAAGGCGTTGGCAAGAGCAGGTATAGCCAGCCGCAGAACATGTGAGGAGATGATACTTGCTGGTAGGGTAATGGTAAATGGCAAGATTGTTAAAAAACTCGGTATAAAAATTGACCCTGCTACTGATAAAGTTACAGTTGATGGGTTAGCGGTTTCGATAAAACCGGATAATGCCCCGCAAAAAATATATATAGCTTTGAATAAGCCCGTTGGTTATCTCAGCACTGTTACCGACCCACAGGGTCGCCCCACCATTATGGATTTGGTTAAATCAGACCAGCGTCTTTTTCCGATTGGTAGGCTCGATGCTGATACCGAAGGGCTTTTATTGCTGACCAATGATGGCACCTTTGCAAACGCATTAATGCACCCCCGCCATAATGTGGAAAAAGAATATGTGGCGTTGTTGGAAGGTTTCCCGCGTATGACTGAACTAGCGATTCTTAGACGCGGCGTGGAAATTCCCATAGAAGACCACGATACAGGCGAGCATATTATGTATAAAACCCACCCGGCACAAGTGGATTTTATTCGTCGCGAAGGCTCTAATACGCTGGTTAAATTTGTCCTGACTGAGGGCAAAAAACGCCAAATCAGGCTGATGTCAGAAACAATCGGGCATCCGGTGTTGCAACTTACTAGGGTGAGCTTTGGTAGCTTAAAACTCGGAGATTTGATGTTAGGTAAAGCTCGCCGTCTTACTGCCGGTGAGGTAACAGGTTTAATCGAATTGGCGGCGGGCGAGAAAAAACCAAGAGTTGAACGAATCGAGGAACCGAAATCTGGGTTTGGGCAAACTTCTCGTTCTAGCAATCGCAACTCTTCTCAGCCTATTTCGCAAGTACGCTTTCCTACTCGCATGCCAGAGCAAAGACGCGAGCAAACTCCGTGGCGCAAACCGGAAGGGGATAGCGAGAGAAGAAGAGATGGTGCGCCGGAGCGCGGCGCAGGTCGTCCGTTTGAGCAAAGACGCGAGCAAACTCCGTGGCGGAAACCGGAAGGGGATAGCGAGAGAAGAAGAGATGGTGCGCCGGAGCGCGGCGCAGGTCGTCCGTTTGAGCAAAGACGTGAGCAAACTCCGTGGCGCAAACCGGAAGGGGATAACGTACCGGAACGAAGGAGTGGTCACGCTTTCTGGCGGAAACCGGAAGGGGATAGCGAGCGAAGAAGAAATGGCACACCGGAACAAGGCGGAAGTGGGCGACCACCCAGATATGGCACGGGTCAGCCTTCTCATCAAGGTTCGGAACGAGGCGCGGGTCGCCCGCCTGAACGCAGAAGCGGACAACCGCATCGAAGACCCTCCGCTCCTCCCGGCGCCGCACGCAATGGGACTGGGCGCAGACCCGACCGTAAAGGCTAAAAAATCTAAACAGGAGAAATTGTTTTTGTGAAGCGACGCTTACAAATTGCGATTGATGGTACTGCTGGCGTGGGGAAAACTACTATCGGGCAAATGCTGGCAAACATGCTTGCTTGCCCTTACCTTGATACGGGCGCAATGTACAGGGCAGTAGCGCTTTTAACGCTGAGAACCGGAACTAACCCTTCAAATATAGCAGAGTTGGAAAGGCTGTCACAAAATCTAAACTTTGAGGCGAGGGATGTCACTCCCCAAGAAGCAGTTGACGGACGGCAATACACTGTGTTAGTGGATGGAGAGGATGTTAGTCAGGCAATCCGTGACCCACAGGTGGAAAGTATCGTTTCGCAAATAGCGGCAATTTCAGAGGTAAGGGTCGCGCTGGTGCAGAAGCAGCGTGAAATGGCAGAACGCGCCGGAACTATTATCATGATAGGGCGCGATATTGCCAGCGTGGTGTTACCGAATGCCGAACTTAAAATCTTTCTGGATGCCTCTCCCGAAGTAAGAGCGATGCGTCGCAATCGGCAAGCCGGAAGCGGCGAGGAGCAAGCCCGCCAAAATCTTGAACAGCGCGACAAACTGGATAGTCAGCGGGCGGTTTCTCCACTGGTGGTAGCGCCGGGCGCAATTGTAATTGACACTGATAATCTGAATCCTCAGCAAGTTCTGGAGCGAATTAAGGCTGAAATAGCGAAAATACTCGACTGAAAATATATGGTGGGGTAAGCTGAAAAAAGCATGGCAGAGAATTAAATACCCAACGCGGAAGCTTTTACACCAGTTGCTCTATTATTTTAACTGGCTATTAAGGTTTCTGGTGGTATTTGCCGTGAGCGATTGTACCGTTATCGGGCGCGAGAACATGCCGCGTCAGAAAACCGGAGTGCTTGTTACAATTAATCATATGAGCATGTGGGATTTGCCCTTTGCTCAAAATATTTTACCCCGCCCCTACTTCGCCATGACCAAAATCGAATTTCTGAACCTGCCTTTTATCGGTGGGCTAGTACGTCTGATGGGCGCTTATCCGGTCAGGCGCGGCAAGCCAGACCGTCAGGCGTTGCAATTCAGTACCGAGCTTCTGAAAAAAGGTGAATTGGTTCTGTTATACCCAGAAGGACATCGTAGCGACGATTACCAACTTATCGAAGGGCATAGCGGCGCAGCGTTGATAGCTGTCAGTAGTGACGCGCTGGTAGTCCCGGTGGCGGTGATAGGCACAGAGTTCATTGCTCGCAAGCGGCGCGGTGTTTTCTCTCGTCCCAAAGTGGTGGTAAGAATCGGCAAGCCTTATCGCCTTTCCCGGATAACTTCCGATGGGCGAAAAATCAGCCTAGAAGAACTGACTGACCAAATGATGTACAAAATTGCCGACTTATTGCCTCCAGAATATCAAGGCTATTATACCCCTGCTAAAGTGGCAGAGCGGCAAGCGCAACGCCAGCGCGAGGCTTTAGAAGAAAGCGTTCGCCGCGCTAATTCTAGAAACATTAAAAGTCCGGTTGAAAAATACGAGGGTTAGTATGGAGTTCAGAGTTGGCATACTTACGCTGAGTGATAAAGGCTCAAGGGGTGAGAGGCAAGATACCAGCGGACCCGGTCTGCACGATTTATTGACCGAGAAACTAGGCGATTCATTTCGGGTAGAAGCTTACGAAATTATCCCCGATGATAGACTGACTATCGAAGCCAAATTGAAAAACTGGTCGGATGATTTGCGCCTCAACCTGATACTGACTACCGGAGGTACGGGCGTTGCGCCTCGCGATGTAACACCCGATGCCACTCTAAATGTAATTGAGAAACAAGTGCCGGGTATGGCAGAGGCAATGCGTTTTACCAGCTTGCAAAAAACTCCAATGGCAGTTATTTCGCGGGCAGTGGCAGGTATTCGCGGACAAACTCTTATCATAAACCTACCCGGAAGCCCCAAAGGAGCGCGTGAATCGTTAGAGCCAATCCTCCCGGCTCTAGCTCATGCGTTGGAGAAAATCCTTGGCGACACGTCAGATTGCGCCCCAAGTCCGTAAAGAGCGATGAAATTTCGGCTTGTGTTAGTTGTCATACCTCTTATGGGACTGTTGTTGGCTGCCTGTGGCGATAGTGTACAACCGTCTATTACCCTGAGTCCTGCTACTGCTACGCTCAATCCGGTTACTTCTAGCCCGATTACTACTTCTGCAAACTCTAATCCAGCCACACCAAGCCCCACTATTTCTACTGATTCTACTGTGCTATCTGGTAAATTACCTTGGCAACCTGCTACTCCTAACCAAACGGTTATGCGTCCAAATCTGTCGCAACAAGAAAAAGCTATGTTACCCGCTTATAGTGGCGATATAAAGCTGCCTCAAAACCAGACCGCCCCGATTTATAACCTTGCGCTACAACTTGACATAAATGGAGAAGTAGCAAGCGGCTCAGCCAGCGAACAGCTATTTTTTACTAACGATACCGGAGCAACACTGGATAGCCTTTACCTGTGGTTGTGGGCAAACGCGCCAACTGACCCTGCTTATCGAAAGCCGCTTGAGGTTTCAAACATAAGAGTGAACGGGCAATCGGCTGTAACTGTTCTGGCAAATGATGGCGCACAACTGAAAATAAACCTCGATAATCTGCGCCCCGACGCTACAGTGGTGGTAGAACTAGATTTTACCCTTGATTTTCCGCCACCCGGCAAATACGAATATTTCAAATATGATGCCGCTAATCAACTACTTTCTCTGACTTTTTGGTATCCTCAAGTGGCGGTTTACGATACCCGCTATGGTGGTTGGGATAGCCACTCGTATAATGTACAGGGTGATATTACCAATTCACGGGTTTCCTTTTTTAACCTGTGGCTGACTGCCCCTGTTGAAAATGTGATAGTGGCTAACGGTAAAATACTGGATAGCAAAGATAATGAGGATGGCAGCCGCACCAGTTGGATTATTACCGGACCGGTGCGTGATTTGGTGGCTACGCTTAGCCCGCGCTACCAATCCATCAGCCTTAAAGCGGGAGAGACCTTAGTTACCGGGTACTATCTAGAACGCGATAGCGTTTGGGGTGAGCGTGCTGCCGGTTTCGCTGCAAATGCCTTGCTTACTTATAATGCTCTGTTCGGGGTATATCCCTACGCTGAGTTCAAAATGGCGGAAGCGTCCCTTGCAAGTTTTGGCGGCTTTGAGTTCCCCGCCATGATTCTGATTACCACGCGCTATTATAACTATAGCGCCGCTTTGAGTATGGAATATGCCGTAGCGCACGAAACCGCACATCAATGGTGGTACGGGTTGGTGGGCAATGATCAGGTGCAGGAAGCGTGGCAGGATGAAAGCCTGACTCAGTACGTGCCGGTATTTTATTTCGAGCGTTTCAAAAGCAAGGCTGAAGGGCAGCGCATTGTAAGTACATACATGCTCAATGGCTTCCGCAACCTGATAGATTCAGGGCAGGATGCTATTGTGGCTCAACCCGTTTATGCTTGGAAGGATTTTAACCTGTACCTACAAGTGGTTTATAACAAAGGTGGGCTATTCTATCAAGCTTTTCGTAAGGTCTATGGGGATGAAGTATTCGCTCGCTTTACCCGCACTTATCTTGAGCGCAACCGCTATCGTTTTGCCGCTCCCGCTGATTTTCTCGATGCTCTGAAATTTGCCGCCGGAACCGGGCGGGAAGAAACTGTAACTGCGATGTATCGCCACTGGATGCAAGCAAAGGAGGGCGCACAGGATCGCTAGAATCTGCGCCTTTAGATTTTCCTTGACAATATTATATATAATATCTAAAACACCCCTTCGCTTTCAGGGTTATAATTTTTAGGAGTATATTATAGTGGAATACAAAACCAATAAAATAGGCTTGAGCGCATTGGCGCTTGGGCATTTGACCGTTGATATGCAAACCAGTTCGTTGGCGGTAATGATACCTTTTCTTTACGCTACTTTCAAACTGGATTACGGCGCTGCTGCGCTGATTATCACCCTTAACAGCCTCACCTCTTCTTTTATCCAGCCATTATTCGGAATATTGAGCGATAAAAAGCCGCTGGCATGGCTACTACCGCTTGGTTGCGTAATGGCGGCGGTGGGGATGGTATTGGTTTTGTTTATGCCGGACTACTGGTTGGTATTGCTGGCAGTGATTTTCAGCGGACTTGGTTCAGCCGCTTACCACCCGGAAGGCTCTCGCAATGCCAATTATGTGAGTGGACCTAACAAAGCAACAGGGGTTTCCTTTTTCTTTGTAGGCGGTAATTTGGGCTTTACCCTAGGTCCGATATACCTCACTTTTATGGTGGCGATATTTGGCACTCCCGGCGCGTTGGCTTTACTCATACCGGGCGCAATCGGTTTTATCGCGCTTTTGCGGTTGCAACCGCTGCTTTCTCGTTATCGGGCGGCTGCCGTTGCGCGTCAAATTGGCAAGAAAAAAGCTAGAGTGATAGTGTCGAATGGGCAAAGCGTGCGGGTTACAATGTCAATTTTGATGGGTGTTATCAGCCTTCGCTCGGTTATTCAAACCGGAATGGTAGCCTTTATTCCGCTCTATTTTATCAATCAGGAGGGCGGCAAAGAATACGGGGCATTCCTGCTCTCAGCTTTTCTTTTTGCGGGAGCGGTTGGCACTTTATTAGGCGGACGTTTAGCCGACTTGCTCGGCACTCGTACTATTATGATTGGTTCGATGTTAATCACCTTTGCCACTCTGCTACTATTCCTGAATTCAAGCGGGTTTATTCAGGTAATTTCGCTGGCGATTGCAGGCGCTGCGCTTATTTCGGCTTCTTCGCTCACGGTGGTGCTGGCGCAAGCGGCTATGCCCGATAATATCGGGCTGGCATCCGGTTTGACTTTGGGGTTAGGCTTTGGGGCTGGAGGGATAGGCGCGGCAGCTTTAGGCAAATATGCCGACTTTGCCGGTTTGGGGCAAACCATGTTTGTGATTGCGCTTTTGCCGTTAGGGGTAATGTTGCTTAGTTGGCTTTTGCGCCCGGAGAGAAAAGAGCCACAGGTTATTTCGCCGGAGCAGGTTTCTGCCTCTGTGTGAAGTTAATATGAGCCGCTATTTTATATTGTGGAACAATTGCGGTTGGCAATAGCCCAAAGGAAATTATAGCCCTGTCAGAATTGGCGGCTTGCTTGAGAAACCTTTAGCCCTATCTACCAAGCTTTAAAGCTGTTAACTATATTGCTGAAGATATTCGGCGAAGCGAACCCAGCAATAATATAACCACGATTATTTTTAGTTAAATAAACGCTGGTATATATTTTTGACATCTCATGTCCGGCGGTTGCACCTGCCATATTGACATCTAGCCGCAAAGCCGTAACGCCATCAATCGTCAATTCGGTGAGATTTCCGCTTGTGCCGTAAGAGGTACGCGCTGTCAAGAAGTCGCGTGCGTTAGTACCGCTTTCCACTGCATAACTCAGCACATCAATTTTGCTGAAGTTTTGCATTAGGTTGTTGCCGCTATTATCATGGTATAGGCGCGGGTCAATCAATCCGCCCTCTTGCACATCTACTGGAAGCGCCGAAGTAATAGTGGTGACTCCGGCTTTCTCATTTTCCACATTTACTTGCCAATTTGCCGGGAAACTTATAGAGAAATGGTTAAGCTCGTTGCGAAATTCTACATAATTGTCGGATGTATCTGCGCTAATACGGCTGGTATTGAAGAAAAACAGTATAAGAACAGCCAATGCCAGAAGTGCAAGCGCTAAAAGATTCAGTAAATAGAAACCTGCGTAAGTTTTATGGGTTCTAACTTGTTGTACTATCATTTTTACACCCTCACCCTCTACAATGTTTAATTGGGGTAGGTAACCGAGAATAGCCAAAAGCTGTTAATGCTGTATGTATTTAACCAGAAATTTCAACGGGGTGATGTGACGAATTTCACGTTTATGCTGAACTAAATAGTAATTATTATTGTACAGGAATTTGTGATTAAAGCTATACTACTTTTGTACTAACGATGGTCGAAAATTTATGAACCTACCGATATTTTTAATGTTTTCAAGAGCATTGCATCACATTTTATTAATGCACAAAAAACTTAAAAGTTGCCGGGAAACCACCCGCAATAGAGTAAATCAGCAGATACTAGAAACAGAGGCAATGGGTTAAGTTAGCGTGGAATATATACCGGAAACCAATACGGGCGATAGGGGTGGGTTTGCCCATTGTCATTACTATACTCTGTGATAATGTTTTGAGTAGAAGCTGCTTGTAGAAAGTCCACAAATTTTCTAGAAAGATTTATGTCTTGACCGGGGATACTTATATAATTGCGAATCGCCGCTTCATAGCTTATAAACAGAGCGTAATCTTTATCAAAAATGATTTTTGATTTACCTTCTTGACGATTATTTAAGTACACATTTAGGGGTATTATTGTATAACCGTGTGCGTTTTCAGCTATTCGCAATAGCTCAATCATTCCTGCATCTTCTACTTTGTAACCCTTACCGCGTGATGGTATATCGTATTTACCCATCATATTCCAGAGGTTTTCTACCTGACTTGCCAGACCCGGTTCGCGCCCGGCTACAAAATAGAGCGCATTCGAATCGGCGATACGCTGAAGACCTTTCGCCACATTAGGTTGTGCGGCAATTCCGGCGGGGTCATTGGCAGGCGCTATCATTACCAGTTGGCTCCATAGCACCTGTTTTCGTTCTGCGAAAGGCATTTCAAAGGGTAGCGCGGTTGGGGTTGGAGTTGGTTGAGGTGCGGCGGTTGGCGTAGGGTCAGGGATACCAGAAAAGGGTTTAAGTGGTGGTGCTTCTCCTGCGAACTTGAGCAATTCTTCTCCACCGCTAACCAATAACACATCCACCCCGCCCGCTTTAGCATAACGAATCGCTTCGCTGGTATCCACTGGAAGAGCCTTAATTTTTATGTTGTTTTCTTTTTCAAATGTGGGGATAAGTTTTGTGATTAAGCCATCCTGAAGCAGACTCTGGTCAACTGCTACCACAAGCCAGCGGGTTTCGCTCTCTTTCCGCTCAAGCGAACAGCCGCCTAATAAAAATAGTGGCAGAAATAGAAAAAGTACCAGAGTGAGATTTTGTAACCATCGGCAGGAGAACACTACTGTACCTGTTTCTCCTCGCTTAGGCGTAGCAGGGCTGATTGCGCTTTCTCCAGAGCATCTTTAATGATTTTGAGGTATATTTCCTTGCTGGTTTTCGATTCTAAGCTTATTTCTGTATCTTGCGCCACTAGTCCGGTTAACTTATCAACCGCCATCATGGCTACTTTCAGGGGTTGGGTAAGCTCCCCGGTGAACGCGGCAATCACCCCTTGAATTGCTTCAAGTTGGCTTTTTTCCCGCTCGTACATGAGTAGCTCATCCTGAACTTCGGCAACCTTATCCAAAGCTTCCAGCATTTTGTCCTGTGCTGCTTTGATTCGCAGCATGCTAACAATGGTGACTTTCAACTCTTCTTTGGAGATAGGTTTGTTCAGATAGGCATCCACCCCGCTATTAAGGCTGGCAAGCCTAATGCTTTCGATGTTTCCGGCGGCGGTTAGCATTACTATGGGGATGTAGAGCAAGTCATGGCGGCGACGTATTCGCCTTGCCAGTTCCTGACCGTCCATTCCAGGCATCATATAGTCAATACACAAAATATCGGGCGAAAACTCGTCCAACATTTGCAAGCTTTCTTCGCCACTGCTCGCAATTGCTACCTTGTAGCCTTCTTTACGCAACACATAGGCAAGGCTTTCCTGTGTAGCAGAATCATCATCAACCAGCAAAATACGCGCAGGTTCTGTTGCGCGAATCTTAGCCAGATCGTACCTGATTTTTTTGGATTTATTATTTTGAGTTTCTGACTTGTTTTGCTCTTCAGGAACGCTCATTCCCTGAATCTCTCTTGAAATGATTACCAATTTGAAATTTATCATGATAACGGTACTGCAATATATTTACGTATGATACCATTTTTTTAGCGTTTTGCACACTAAAATTAGTTAATATTTGCTACATTATCTGAACAGTGGTCCGTCTTGTGGCAGCACTTGTCCAACATTGTTTCTATTGCTACAATACTCATACAATCCGTCTATTGTGCTTAAGGTGGTTTTACTAACTTCTTTTTATCACACTATGACGGATTTGTGTTGCTTTTTTCTTTTCTTTTTTGTTGTGTGTACTCACTAGGAAGCGTTTGGAATTGGCGCAATATTGGATTACGGGCTAGGCAACCAATTGGAAAGAACGAAACGATAGAAATGTCCGAATATAGAATCATATAGTTAGTTGTAACTTGAATCGAAAGGAACTGCAATGTCGAACGAATACGAGGAAAAATATGTTGCAGCAGCAAAAGCTATAGCGTCTGCACAAGCTCTAATCATAGGGGCAGGGGCAGGAATGGGCGTTGACTCTGGGCTACCGGACTTCCGGGGCGATACCGGCTTTTGGGAAGCCTACCCGGTGTATGGGCAGCATAACAAAAGCTTCTCGGCGATGGCTAACCCTACTTGGTTCAAAAACGACCCGGCAATGGCGTGGGGTTTCTACGGACATCGGCTGGAGTTATACCGCGATACCGTACCTCATCAAGGCTTTCAAATCCTGCGGAAGTGGGGAGAGCGAATGCAGCACGGCTATTTTGTGTTCACCTCCAACGTGGATGGGCAATTTCAGAAGGCAGGCTTTGACTCGGCGCGTATTGCAGAAATACACGGCTCAATTCATCAGATGCAATGTACCGCCAATTGCGGAGTGGGGATAATAGACGCTGCGCCTTTTCAAGTCAACATCAATATGGAGACTATGCGGGCTGCCGAACCTCTCCCAACCTGCCCGAAGTGCGGCGCTTTACTGCGTCCAAATATTATGATGTTTGGGGATTGGGGCTGGGACTCTCAACGTACCCAAAAACAGGAGAACCGCTTGCATAATTGGATGTCGGGATTGCGGAGCGCAAAGGCACAAGTGGTAGTGATAGAGTTGGGGGCTGGTACAGCAATTCCGTCGGTGCGTAGTTTCTGCGAGAATGAAAGTGCGCGTACAGGAACTACCCTAATTCGCATCAACCTACGAGACTACAAAGTGCCTTCAGGAGCAATTGGCTTATCGTCAGGTGCGCTGGAAGCGCTAACCAGACTCGATGTCGCACAAGGCTGAAAAATTACCAGAACATCATAGTAAATTGACGTTTTGCTTAAAGGAGGAATACATGTACCACTACGTCGGGAAAACTGCGCTAATCACCGGAGCCTCTTCTGGTATCGGAGAGGTTTTTGCCAGAGCGTTGGCGAAGCGCGGAATGAACTTAATAATAGTTGCACGTACCGAAAGTAAGCTGAGAAACTTGGCGCACGAATTGAGCAACCAATATAAGGTTAACGTGGACATACTTTCGATAGATTTGGGGAAGCCCGGCGCGGCGCAAAGTGTCCACCAAATTACCCGCGAGGCAGGATGGCGGGTAGATTTATTGGTGAACAATGCCGGATTTTCTACACTGGGCGCATTTGAAACTATATCACCGGAGTTGGAACAGCAGTGTGTGATGGTGAATATAGCAGCCTTACTGGATTTAACCCACGCCTATATTCCTGACATGCTGGAGCAAGGCGAAGGGGCTATTATAAATTTGGCATCGGTACTGAGCTTCGTAGGTGGCGGCAGGCAGGCGACTTATGCCGCCACAAAAGCTTTTGTGTTTTCCCTGAGTCAGGCGCTATGGACAGATTATCGGAAGCGTGGCATACGAGTGTTTGCGCTTTGTCCGGGTCCGGTTTCTACCGGTTTCTTTGATGTGATGGGGTCAAAAGCAAAGCTGAATTTTATGGGGCTGATGGATAAACCAGAAAGGGTAGTAGAGGTTGGTCTAAAAGCCTTTGAGAAAGGAAAACCCTATGAGCTGGTTAGTTGGTTTACAAATGCAACGGCGTTTGCCACCCGAATTTTGCCTCGCACCTTGATGAGCCGGATTGTATATTTTATGACTGTTTTCATCTACAAATCTGATGGGAAATAGCGATAGAAGGAATCAGTTACCGCTAAAAATGCGGGCAAAACCATTAGTAGGGTTCATCAGGCGGCAGGTTTAAGAGCAGCAAAGGGCTGACCTGTGGCACTGGGTACGTCTTCAAGCCCGCCATACAGATATAAATAAAAATGCCTCTTTCCTATAGCGGGAAAGAGGCATCTATAATCTATCAACTTATAAAAAGTGCCGTAAAACCACGCGGCTTTAGCCGCTGTAGATATAAAGCGCACCTTACTCGCGCAAGCGAGCCGTAGTAATCCCACAGTTAGTACGTTTGTTTGTAATTTGAACTCATTTCTGCTATACTCCCCTCGTAGTTTGCACCTAAACAAAATAATAGTGTTAGCGGGTTTCAGGGTAAGTCCTTCCCCTGAGTAAAAGCACTAAGGCTTTTGCGTAAGTGTCATTCAATCACCGGGTCAGCTATACAATCGCTATTCGGTGGAATGTCTGCAACTCTAATTGCTGTAGGACTATACAGCATCGGTGCAATACCGTAGAAGCCCTTTCGCTTTAGCGATAGGGAGTAGTCACTTTATGGCGTAAGTTACCTGCACATTTACCACTACTTTGAACTGACCACCTTCAATAGCTGTAGAAGTATCGCCGCCCCCGGAGGGCATCGCTACTGGTTGCGCCTTCAGATAATCATTTGAACGACTTGTCCCAGTTTCGGCTACATTGATTACGCCCCCTAGCGTAAACCCGCCCGCTTGTGCCAATTGCTCGGCTTTGGTGCGTGCATCTGCCATCGCGCTAACTCGTGCCTGTTTAATCAGGTCAATTTCTTTGTCACGCCCAAAAGTTATACCATAAATCTGGTTTGCGCCCGCTTTGCCAACTTCATCCAGAATTGCGCCTGCTTTGTTTAAATCGCGCACCGTAACTATGATAGTTGAATTAATGTTGTAACCGTCCAGACGGGGAGATTGCCCTTGATTATAAATATAGTTAGGGTTGAGGCTGTAGCCCGAAGTTTGGATGTCCTCATCTTTGATGTTTTGTGCTTTCAGCGCAGCGTTAATACCGTCCATTTTGTCGGCGGCTTGTTTTTGCGCGTCCGTTACAGTTGATGCTTTTAAGGTGACACCTACATTGAAGCTCAATAAATCCGGCTTTACCATAACCCAGCCTTCACCGCTAACCGCTACGCCATTTTGTGAACCTCCGGTAGCTGCACTTTGCGCTTCAGCACTATTGGAAGGTTTGCTGGTAAAGACTAACCCGCCCAACACGCCTGCTATTGCCGCAACCAACACCAAACCGATAAATAAACTTACACGTTTCAGATTCATATAAATCATCCTTTCATGTATTTTTTCACAGTTCCTGTTCTCCACTATTTATAACGCAGACGGAAATTGAAAAATCACAGGATTCTAAAAAAATTATTTCCCGTGCAAAATGGTTCTGGCTCGTTCGAGGTCAAAGGGGATGTTGAGATGTTCGAATATTTCAATAGCACAATTCAAGTGGGTTTTACGTTCTTCGCCATAACTATGTCTGCCGATTTCAAAATGTGCCAGCCCTTGCTCGTAAGGCATACCCAATCGCAAGGCGTGTCTAAGGCTACTGATCCATAGTTTGTGCGCTTTATCTGTATTCCCTGAAAGCCAGTAGTATAAGCCCCGATATAACGTTGCGCGTGGTAATCCAATCGGAAAAATACGCGCGTATTTATCCATTGCTTTGCACGCTTTTAAAGTCGAGTCGTGGATTTCGCCAAGTGAAAATCGAAACTCTTTTGCTGCTCTCGTGCTTGATTCACTCTCCCAAAGTCCCAGATAAACTTCTGCCACTCCGCTATAACCTTCATAAGAATATACGGTAGAAGGGGGAGCTTGTGCTATTAACCGGGCGGCGGTAGCAGCAGCCTGCCGGGCAGCATATTGCCATTCCTGCAACCGCAAACGCGCCGATGCCAACAATCCATAGAAACGGATTTCATCCACTTTATCCAGCGTTTCAGTTAACAGACTTGATGCCATTTCCAAATAGCCGATTACCTCATTACTTTTCCCGGTGCGTAAAGTGCAAGCAGCTTGCCCTAATAGCGCCCATGCCTGTGACTGTGCATGTCCGTTGCTGTGCGCCTTGTTATAAAGTTCGTTATAGTATTCTGAGGCTTCGGAATAACTACCCCGATGTTGAGCTACATATCCCAACAATACTAAGCTTTCCTCCCAACTACGTCGGTTGCCAAACTCCTCGTTAATTCGTACTGCTTTTTCAAGAGATTCATAGGCTTTCCTCCAATCTCCTTTGCCCAGACGGTAGGTTCCGGTGGCTTGAAAAACCCATGCTTTAACCGGAGATTGTTCAATATTTTGTACCATCTTTCCGGCTGTCTGGTCGTAAGCTTCGGCAAACTGACCAAGTCCCATCAAGCTAAGCGCAATACACATATTTGCGTAAAGCCGGGCGCGTTCTGGAGTTTGCTTGGTATATTCCGCTAGATTTATCGCCTGAAACGATGAATAAACTGAAGGCATTGTGGCGTTATCAAAATAATGAACCTGCCCTAATCCTTCATAAGCTTTCGCTGCTTGCAATAAGGTTTCGGAGTCGAGTTCCGTTTTTGGCGGCAATAAGAGTCTTACCAACCCGGATTTCCCTCTTGCACGGTGCAATGTTTGTACACCAGCCTGTTTTATCAGGCTCAACGCCAATTTTCGGCGGGTTTCAGGAAAAGGCACACCTAGTATAGACAATGCTTTTTCAAGATGAATGCGGCTTTCATCTAAATTACCCAAACCATAATGAGCTTCCCCAAGTTGACGCTCCCATTGTGCATTTATCAAGGCTTGAGAAGTTAGGTTGTTTCCAGAGTTAGCCCCAACCCCAAATCGCTCACCGAAAATTATCAAGGCTTCACTGAAAAAACGCACCGACTCTTGGTATGAACCGCCTCGAAGCGCTTCTTCACCGGCTTTACCCAAATATTCGAGCGCTTTTATCCTAACTTCGGCTTTCCTCCAATGGTGCGCCAGCAGCGCGTAAAGCGGCGTTAGGTCATCCGCATAGGATTGCTCATACCATTCCCCGATTGCGCGGTGCAATTGCCGCCTTTGGGAGAATAGCATAAGGTTATAGGTAACTTCCTGTGTAATTACATGCTTGAAAATATAGGTAAGTTCGGGGTCAGGCGATTCTAACGGAGTCAAATCTAGTTGCGCCATTATTGAGAGGTGGTCGGGAAGTTTTGCCCTGTCTTGTTCAACTGGATAAATGTCCCTTAGGATACGATAGGCAAAGATACGCCCGATTACGCTGGCGGTTTTTAGAGTTAATTGCTGTTCCGGGCTAAGCAAATCTATACGGCTGGTGATAACTCCTTCAACTGTATCAGGCAGGTTGAGGTTACTTAAATCTCCGGCAGAAGGCGCAACCCGGCACTCACTTTTAATGATTTGGATTACTCCTGTATCTCTTAAAGCGTATGCCAATTCCTCAACAAAGAAAGGATTACCCTGAGCCTTGTTGCGTATTAAATTTGCCACCGATTCTGGTAATTCTACTACTCCCAACCGTTCACATGCCAATTCAACCACATCTTTTGGTTGCAAGGTATCCAGTTGTAATGATGTAGCTTCTTTAGTTTGGGCTAATTGCCGCAACTCAGAAGCATTGGTTTCTTCTAGAGGTCGTAAAGCAATTACCAGCAAAAGATGAGGCAGTTCACGTTTGGCTTGCACTGCTAAAGCCCAAGAAAGTGAATCTAACCAATGTGCGTCTTCCAATATAACTACTTTCGGTGAGCGCGTAGTGGATACCTCTAAGACTTTCAACAAAATGTGGAGAGTATTGTCGGCACGCGCCTGCCCTGCAAGTTGGTTAGTTATCTCGTTTTCTGGCAAGTCAAGCATTAGAACCGTATTTAGTAATGGGGCAAGCTTCAAAAGATCCGGCTCAAGCTCTAGCAGGTCAAGAATATGACGGCGGCGGTCTTCAGGTTCAGCCAAAATCTCAAGGTCGAAAAGCTGGCTGAAAATACTGCGCCAAGCATAATATGGAGTAGATTTCTCAATCGAGTCGCCTGCGCCTGAAAAAACAGTGACACGCATTTCACCCGCTTTAAGTATCAATTCCTGTACTAAACGCGATTTCCCGATACCAGCTTCGCCCTCGATTAGGATAACGCCGCCTTGTTTCTCTGTTTTCAAAGCTACCAGCTTTTCCTCAAGCTGTTCCAATTCTTTTTTGCGCCCTACCAGCGCGTTAAATTGACGGTGGTCGCGTTTTACCGTTCCGGTAGGGCGAAATGCTGCGACCAGTCCGCTTTTACCTTTTAGGGTGATAGGAGAAAGGGATTCAAAATTGAAATTTGATTGGCTTGCTTGGAAGGTAGCGGTATCACACAGGATTTCATCTTCGCTTGCTTGCATAAGTCTTGCAGCAAGGTTTACTACATCTCCTATTACAGTATATTCGCGCCGCCTTTCATTGCCTACCAGACCGCAAAAGACGCGCCCAGTGGATACTCCAATAGGCTTGTGGTATCCCAGTTCCCGCATTCGCGCATGAATTGTCAGAGCAGCTTTCAAGCCTCGCGCGGGGTCATCTTCATGCGACAGCGGCGGCATGCCGAACCCTGCTACTAATGTAGCGCCTTTATCATCTATACTTAGCTTATTGATGCTGCCTTCGTAGTGGTAGATGATTTTCTGTAATTCTTGTATTAGGGTTTGCGCTTTTTCTAATGTTCCCTTTTCAGAAAAATTAAAGGAGGGGAGATTAATGAATAGAACAGTAATGCGCCTTAACTCTTCCAGCCAATCGCTTTGTCCGGTGTTAAGGCGTGCCAGCACCGTTTCCGGTATATAGGAACGAATCCAAAGTTCGGCTTCAGGCGTAGTTTCCGGCAAGAAAAGCGGAGCCGGTTCAGGTAGTTCCAGCACTGCTGAAAGATTAACATTGCCGCCTTCTCGAAGCTTTCCGCGACACTTTCGACTTACTAATTCCCATGCTTCGGGCGATAGAAGCGCCTCTCCGGGTTGGGCAACCCCGATAGCGTTGTTCATTTGAGCCAGGGGAGTGCCAGTGAGTTGTACTTCCCAGCGAGGCGGTAGCTGATTACCGTTCTTGTCCTGAAAATTAACGCCACCCAAATGTATAGTGAATAATTCTCCTGCGCCAATACCGATTCGTATGAACAGGCGGGCTACTTCAGAGGGGGCGTAATCGTTCAACCTTTCTTGAATCTCAATGGCACATTGAGTAGCGCGTAATACGGCGGTTTCAAGAGTATCTTTGGTATTGCTCACATTCCATACTGCTAACACTCCGTCTCCGGCGAATTTTACTACATCTCCTCCGTGCAAAAGCACACATTCGATAAGTTGCCCGAAGTAGTTGTTAAGCAACGCGCTGAGAGTTTCAGCACCAACCGGACCACGTTGCGCCAATTGCTCAGCGAGAGTGGTAAAGCCTGAAATATCGGCGAACAGAGTAGCGGCGGGGAAATGCTCTACTTGGGGTTTGTCATAGATGGCTAATGGATCAAGCCCTCTCCGCACTACCAGCGCCGGAACATAACTAGCGAGGGCTTCCGGTAGCGTTGTCATTTTAACTCCGTTTTACCCGCAATGAAATGCAACTTAAATCCTACTTAACATTTAACAAATTAGCTATTCTTATTGTACACCAATAAAGATAAGATTAAAATTTAACACTTTTCAAGTCATAATATGTTATCAATTTCAGGTGAATTTGAGCTTTGAATCCGCTATAATAGGCTTCTGGAAGCTTCATAGGAGTGCTGAAAATGGTGAAAATTCTTCTTGTGGAAGACAATGAGATGAACCGGCATATGCTTTCCCGGCATCTTGAATGTAATGGTTTTGAAGTAATACATGCGGTTGATGGCGGGCAAAGCTTGACGGTAGCCGGAATTGAACAGCCTGACCTGATTCTGATGGATATGAGCTTGCCTGTCTTGGACGGCTGGGAAGCAACCCGCCGCTTAAAAGCTAACCCAATGACCAGAAAAATCCCGGTTATTGCGCTTACCGCTCACGCTATGTCAGGAGACCGCGATAAAGCTTTTGCAGCGGGTTGTGATGATTATGATACCAAGCCCCTAGAATTAACCCGCTTGTTAGATAAAATGCTGGTATTGTTAGGGAAATAACCTATATCTTGAGAATGTTTGACTCATGCTCTTTATAGGAGTATTATATATCAGTAATAACAACGCGGGGTGGAGCAGTGGCAGCTCGTTGGGCTCATAACCCAAAGGTCGTAGGTTCGAATCCTGCCCCCGCAACTTATCTTTTTACTACCGTCACACATACGCCAAGTTGCGATGTGTGATTTTTATTTTGACCACTATTATGAGCTTAAATACCGCTTTAAATCAATTTTTTGATAAGTACGCTCAGCGAATGACTTCGAGTTTTAGCCCTATTCGTGTGTTGGTTGGGGTTTCGGGCGGACCCGACTCGGTAGCTCTTTTGCATGCTTTGGTAGGCTTGAAAGAAGCCTTGAATCTTGAAATTCACGTAGCGCATTTAAATCATGGTATTCGTGGCGAAGAAGCCAAAGATGATTACGATTACGTCATAGAATTGTGCAAGTCGCTTTCGGTGCAATGCCATCTGAAAGATCAGGATGTCCCCGCTCTGGCAAAGTTGCTAGGCGCGAGTTTGGAAGAAGCTGCCCGCCGCACCCGCTACAAGTTTTTCGGCGAAATAATGACCAATTTCGACTTTCCTCTGCTATTGGTAGCGCATACTGCCAATGATCAGGCTGAAACGGTGTTGATGCGTTTATTACGCGGTTCGGGTTTGCAAGGCTTAGCGGGCATATTGCCGCTTTCTCACTTGCCCTATAGCGAGGCAGCTAATTTATGGGTAGGTCGCCCTTTGCTGGAAATATGGCGCAATGAAATTGAAGATTATTGCTCTGTTCACAAGTTGACACCACACCATGATTCTACTAACCATGATATGCGCTATACCCGTAACCGTATTCGGCATGAGCTTTTGCCTTTACTGGAAGAAAAATATCAGCATGGAGCTGCCGCCAGCCTTGCCCGTTTTGCTAATTTGGCAGCGGACGAAGAGGAATGGCTGGATGAACTAACGGCGGCGGCGCTTTCTAGCGTTGCAGTGGAGCAGGAAGGCTGGATTAATCTAGCTTCCGAGAGAATTGTTGCTTATGAAGAGTGGGCGAGCATAGTTAGGGCTAATCAAAGCGGGAGTTTCTTCATTGAACCCAAGATAGCTAGAGATTGGGATGACCGTTATATTGTATTCAACCTTGCCGGGTTTTCACGCTTCCCGTTGGCTTTACAGCGACGGACGCTTCGATTGGCTTATTTCCGGCTCAAAGAGCGCTTGGAGAACTTGGAACATAAGCATATCGAAGGTATTTTAGCTAACCTCGATAAAGTAGGCTGGAAAATAATATTGCCGGGGAATATGCAAGCGCAGGTTTACAATGAGAATCTGGTGTTAGGTTTTCGGGGACAGCTAATTCCCGATTTTGGATTGCTGCTGGATGAAGCTCAGGCAATTGAAATAGAAGCTCCTGCTCGCATAAATTTCAAAGGGGCATTGCTTGAATGTGATGTATTTGAAGTAGATGAAGAAATTGATTGGGTAACAGACCGTTGGGTGGCAAGGTTGGATGCCGATAAAACGGGCGCAAAGCTGCTAATTCGAGGGCGAAACATCGGAGAACGCTTTAAACCTTTAGGTGCGCCCGGTCGTAAGAAATTGCAGGATTACATGGTAGATGTGGCAATCCCACGCCAATTTCGGGAGCGGTATCCTTTGGTAGTGCGGCTACCGCAATCTGCCGAAGATAGTGATAAAATTGTATGGGTGGTAGGGTTTGCTATCGGGGATGAGTTCAAGGTGACAGATGAAACCAGCCGAATTTTAAGGCTTTCAATCAGTTTTACATGAATCCATAAGGAAGGGCTATTGCATGCAGGAGCAGAACAATATTGAAGACAATATAGCTCGGATTTTGATTGATGAAGAAACTTTACAGGCGAAAATAACAGAACTGGCAATTAGAATTACCAGCGATTACAGCGGGCAAGATCTCTTGCTAGTTGGTGCGCTTAAGGGTGCGGTAATGTTTATGGTTGATTTGTCGTTGCAAATCAATCTTCCTCTGGAAATGGATTTCATGGCAATATCCAGCTATGGTTCCAGCACCCGGTCGAGCGGGGTTGTGCGTATCATGAAAGACCTTGATAAACCAATTGAAGGTCGCAATGTGCTTATTGTAGAAGATATTGTGGATAGCGGGTTGACTCTCAATTACCTTTCTGATAATTTGTGGGCGCGTAACCCTAACTCCTTGCGTATCTGCGCCCTACTCAACAAGCCGTCCCGCCGAGTTAGCAATGTGGAAATTGATTATATCGGCTTTGATATTCCAGATGAGTTTGTGGTAGGATATGGGCTTGATTTTGCCGAACGCTATCGCAACTTGTCTTATATCGGGGTTCTCAAGCCCGATGTTATTACTAGCGCTCTCGAAGAAGAAAAGCAATAAAAATCATTTCATAACAGGAATTTATGATTAAAGCTATAGTGGCTGATTACGGTGGGGTGTTGGTTGAAGCTCCTTCCGGGCGCATCAATGTTGCAAAATATGCCGATGCGTTGGGAATTGACCCGCTAAAATTTAAGGCGGGCATTTTTGGTGAGCAGAATAAATTGTGGAACCGTGCTAAGGTTGGGTTGATTTCAGAGGCAGAATATTGGGCTGGAGTCGAAAAAATCTTGCAAATAGGCAGCGAAAAAATCGAGTGGGTAAGGCTAGGCTTTTATCATTCGGTGCCGGTTCAGACCGAGTTTGTAGATTATCTGAAATCGCTGAAGGCTAATTATAAACTTGCCATACTGAGCAACGCTATTCCTTCTTTTACGGAAAACTGGAGAGCTTTAGGTTTTTATGACTGGTTTGATGAAGCGATAAATTCCAGTATAGTTGGGCTTGCCAAGCCAGACCCCGCGATTTACCGTTTAGTCGCCGATAGTTTGGGAGTTGCGCCGGAGGAATGCGTTTTCGTGGACGACCAGAGCAAGAATTTGGAAAATGCTATGAAGCTTGGCTTTAGCGTTATTCATTTTCAGAATGAAACTCAGGTAATTGAGCAGCTAAAGGCGCTTATTTTGGATATAGAATAACCGCTAGGACACCGGGTTATAATTCTTCCCGGTGTTTTCCCCCTAGCGGCTATTATTCCATCTTAAATCAGGTCGGCGATTTGCGCCGGGCTATCTGCAACCTTAATACCGTACTTTTTGAATGCGGCAATTTTCTCAGCCGCAGTACCTTCACCGCCGCTAATAATTGCGCCTGCATGCCCCATGCGCTTGCCCGCCGGAGCGGTTTGTCCTGCGATAAAGCCTAGCACTGGTTTAGTGACATGATGTGCCACGTATTCGGCTGCCAGTATTTCAGCATTACCGCCGATTTCACCTAACATCACTATTATTTCGGTGTTGGGGTCTTTCTCGAATAGTTCCAGCACATCTATAAAGCTAGTGCCGATAATCGGGTCGCCCCCGATACCCACCGCAGTGCTTTGCCCATAACCTTTTAATGTTAGAGCATTCACTACTTCGTAGGTAAGCGTCCCGCTCTTGCTCACTACCCCGATATTGCCGGGAGTGTGGATATAGCCGGGCATGATGCCTACTTTAGCTTCGCCGGGAGTAATAACACCGGGGCAGTTAGGTCCAATCAAGCGTGCGCCCTTGCGTTTTACATGGTGGAAAACCTTGATCATATCCTGTACTGCAATGCCTTCAGTGATGCAGATAATCAGTTCAATGCCGGCATCAGCCGCTTCCAAAATTGCGTCTGGAGCGAATGGAGCAGGCACATAAATTATCGAAGTATTGGCGCGAGTCAGGTCAACTGCTTGCTGCACGGTGTCAAAAACCGGTACGGTTTCAAATTTAGTACCACCCTTACCGGGAGTAGTGCCTGCCACAACCGGAGTGCCATATTGTAGCATCTGGGTGGTGTGGTAGCCACCCTCTTTTCCGGTGATACCCTGCACCAGAAGCCGGGTGTTTTTGCCTACCAGTATGCTCATTTTCCAGCCTCTCTTTCATTGGCAATTGTCACCACTTTTTGCGCTGCTTCTGCTAGAGTTTCGGCACTACTTAGGTTTGCTTCTTCCAGAATCTTGCGCCCTTCTATACTGTTAGTACCCACAAGGCGAATGACAATTGGGATGCTGGTTTTGATTTCGGTCAACCCGGCAATAATACCTCTTGCTACATCATCTCCACGAGTGATGCCGCCAAAGATGTTGAACAGAATAGCATTAACATTAGGGTCGCTTAGAATAATGCGAATTGCCGCGGTTACTTTTTCGGCTTTTGCGCCGCCGCCAATATCTAGGAAGTTGGCAGGTTCGCCTCCGTAGAGTTTGAGCGAATCCATAGTTGCCATTGCCAGACCTGCGCCGTTAACCACACAACCGATGTTACCATCTAGCTTTACATAACTCAAGCCAGCATTACGAGCTTCAATTTCAGCCGGTTCTTCCTCATCAAGGTCACGCAGCGACTCAAATAATTTTTTGTGGCGGAACTCGGCGTTATCGTCAAACACTAGTTTGGCATCTAACGCCAGCCAATCACCTTGTTCGGTAATAACCAGCGGATTGATTTCGAGAATCTCGCAATCATTTGATATGAAGGCTTTATAAAGTTCTTTGGCAATGGTCATAAAGCCACGTTGCTTATCGGCGGGCAACCCCAACCCGATGGCGATGTCGCGTGCCTGATAATCGAGCAACCCCATGAAGGGATCGGCTAATACTTTGATGATTTTTTCAGGGTTTTCTTTGGCAACGTCTTCAATTTCCATACCGCCTTCGGCGCTAGCCATAATGGTAATGCCTTTGGAAGCGCGGTCAATAATCATGCCCAAATAATATTCCTTGGCAATATCGGCGGCATCCGTAATTAGCACCTTCTTAACGGTACTGCCTTTAATATCCATTCCCAGAATTTTGGTAGCATTCTGCTCAGCCGAATCAACGGTGGGACTAAACTTCACGCCGCCTGCCTTGCCACGCCCACCCGCATGCACCTGTGCTTTGACGACCACCGCTTTACCGAATTTCTCGGCAATTGCTCTGGCATCAGCAGGAGTAGTGGCAACTTCGCCTTTCTGCACCGGTATAGCATATTGGCGCAGAATTTCTTTGGCCTGATACTCATGTATCTTCATGGCCTCTCCTTTTTAATTTGAATTATTGAGGTTAAGCGCAACAATTTGCGCACCCACCGAGAAAATTATTTTTCCACAAACGCTGGATAAATTGTACTCTAGCCACCCATCCTTCGCAACTTATTGGGTTGACGCTAGACTATACAATGTTGCTAAATTATATATAGGTTAGGTTATGTAATTCACAACAAGGCTTTTGTATAGGCATTGGTATGCTATAATGAACCTAGTTTTAGCAGGTATAGCTATAATTCTAGCTTGTCGAGTATAACATAATGTATCACAAACTTTTATTTTATTAATAAGTATGACTTCATTTCCAGCAAATCTGAAAACTCGGATTATCAACGCCGATGACTCCCGCGCAATCTCGATTATAGCTGATGAGATTCGCCGGGGTAATTTAGCTGCTTTTCCAACCGATACTGTTTATGGAGTTGGTACTATTGCTTCCAATGCCGAGGCGGTTACGCGCTTGTACAATGTAAAGGGGCGGCGTATGCAAAAGCCAATTCCGATTCTGGTAAAAGGCCCGGAGCAACTGCCGCTGGTTGCCAGAGAGGTGAACGATTTGGCAAACCTTTTGATAGAGAAATTTTGGCCCGGCGCTCTTACCCTTATCCTGCCTCGCCATCCAGACCTGCCAGATGTTATTTGCGCTGGCGGTGATACAATCGCGGTGCGAATGCCCGCGCATGTCCTAACACTGGCGCTTATTCGCGAGGTTGGCTCGCCTTTGGCGGCAACTAGTGCCAACCAAAGCGGCAAGGATAGCCCTTTAGATGTGCATGGTGTGTTGCTGAACCTTAAAGGGCGTATTGAGGTAGTGTTAGATGGCGGTATGTGTCCGGGCGGGATTGATTCAACTGTGGTGGATACCACCGGGGGAGTGTTGAGGGTGCTGCGAGAAACCGCCATCCCTGCTCGTGTCATTCGAGAGGCTCTGGAATAGAAAATGCGAATAGACCGGATTATAACCCTTGTTTTCCTGATAGCAATAACGCAAGCTTTCCTGCTGATTTTTGACCCAGCGGGCGGTTTCTTTGCTACTAATATTGACCAAAACCTTGTTTTTCCTCTGACTGTCATTATTCTGGCGGCATTGGTGCTTATTACAATGGGAATTGCGGACGCAGTTGTGCGAAGTCACCCGCAGATTTATTTGGTCAAATTACCGACGTTGCGTCTTGGCAGGAATAAATTTGAAATTGCCCCTTTTGCTTGGATAATACCGGGTATGTTGGTTGTGGGTTCATATCTGTTTATCCGGTTGTTTGCCGATGCGGTAGTACAGATAAGTGGAACGATTTTATTCTCGTTACTCATTTTGTTGGTAGTAATAGCTCAATATTACAGCCTTGGGCGGCAAAGCCGCTACTATGGCTGGGCGGTAATCGGGCTGAATATCACTACCTACCTTACCGGCTTTCTTATATTCAGTTCGGTGTATGTAAACAAATGGCGTGCCTTTATCAGCGCTCCGCTCATCGGGCTAACCGGGTTGCTGCTGGCATACGAGCTTTTAAGGCAGACTCGCGCACCCGGCGGTAAGGTATTAACAGCTTGCCTGATAACTGGCATTATTCTCGGCGAGGTTGCATTTGCGCTCAATTACTGGGCGGTTAGCGCATTGGTAGGGGGAATAGTACCGCTGCTGATTTGCTATATCCTCATTGGTTTGTTACAGGCACATCTAACGGGCAATCTGAATAAAGCGGTGCTGCGGGAATATTTGGCGGTATCAGTAATCAGCATTGCCTTAGTGGTTTGGGCGGTATTAGCGAATATAAAACTTGGTTCCGGTTCATAAATGGATAATTTGCTACGTATCGAATCTTTTAAATATCCTGATATAGATCGGTATTTTTATCCGGCGCAGCTGTTGGAAGATACCGCCGAGTTATTGTTGTCTTACACCCCCTCTGGTACGCCTTTTTGGAACGGCAAGAAACAACGCCTTGAACATTATGAAAATCACAATCTGACGCTACTGTTTCCAAAAAAGGATTTTAACATTATTATTGCGTGGCGTGCTAACTGGGATTTTCATCACTACTATGTCAATATTGCGCTGCCGCCTGAAAGGGACGGCTCACTATGCCGCTATGTTGACCTCGACCTTGATGTGATGCTATTAACAGATAATAGTGACCGTGTCCTAAAAGGCGAACGCACTGCGGGAAAGTTCGTGCTTGACCGTGAGGAATTCGAGGAGCGTAAACGGGAATTTATTTATCCAACTGAGATTATAGAACGCGCCGAAAAAGCGTTGGAAGAAGTTCTATACAATATTGAGTATAGGATTTTCCCTTTTGACGGTTCTTTGTTGGATTGGCGACCTGCCACAGCAATTCCTAATTTCAAAGGGTTGCTGAATCATAAAGGGCTGTGGTTAACAAAGCTAAAGGAAGGTGAGGCATGACAAAAAAACCGGGTGAAGGTGAAGCTTCAGAGGAATACACGCTGTTACTTGCGCTAGATAGGTTGGAGAGTTTGCGGGAAGATTTGGATGAAGTAGGCTTTAGTACCTTGCGAGAAGTGGAAGCAGTTCTTTCTCTTTCTGGGCGAGGGCAAAATGGAGAAAGCAGCGACCTGAAAAACCGCCTGTCCTTGCTCGAAGAAATTCGCGATGAAATGCAGGATTTGGGTGTAGATACTTATCAGGAGATAAACGACCAGATTAATCTGCTGCACTCTCAACTTGATTCGGATGAAGCTGACTAACCGCAATTCGGCGCGGTAGAATTGCTGATTACGAACGGCAGAAATGCAATAGCTTGAGTGCGGTTGCCCTCTTTAGTGCCGGGTTCGGCAGTTTTGAACTGTATCCGATTATCGCCCGGTTGCAAGGTTAGTTCAAAATGCAGGGGGGCGAGTTCGGTTCCAACCTGTGCCTCAAAGACAATGCTTTTATTTTGCCAAAGTTGTAAACGCCGCGCCTGATTCCAGCTATAAGCAGATGTATCAAATTTCGCCCGTAATGGCTGTTTGCTAGGGTTAAAAAAATTAACTTCTGCATTACCGTCCATCCATCTAAAAACCTCACCCGATTCGGTAAACTGACGTTCGTTCCAGCCTCCCAACCTACCGGGCAATATTGCTTTAGCGCCGCATGGCTTGGTTGCGCCCGGCAAATCCGGCACACGCCACACTACTATTTCTGAATCTCGGTAATACGGCGGAGCAGCCTGAAAGACTTCGTTTATATACTCAAGGTGTGCTTTGCGATAGGAATCGCTGACGGTATCGGTCAGGTTCAGGTGGTAAATTACGTAACGGATATTGAAATAGTGCAAAACCGCCGGAGTATTTTCGAGAGTGTTGGGGTCGAATATATCGCGGGATAGCGCAGAAGGGGTGGTACTACGCAACTCCTTGATACCGGGCGTTTGGGCAAAGGGATAGGGCAAGGCACGCGCAATATACCCGCCCACCATTGGCTTTTCATGTGCGGTTTGATAGTACATTGCCAGCACATCGCTTTTATCGGGTAGGTCAATTACTGCAAAATTGTCCGGTGTATCCGCCAGCTTTTGATAAAAGCTATTAATAGAAGCCTCTGCCAGCGGACGAGGGATAGGTATGAACTCCAGAAAGATTAGCAGCGCCACAATGGCAGGAAGCGTCGCTTTAAGCCTGTAGTTTTGTACCCGTTTGAGCAAGAAATCCAGCCCAAAAGTTGCCAGTATCCCGCAAACTAGCATTACCAGAATAAGGCTTACCAACGGGCGGCGGGCAATATCCCCGAAAGGGAGGGCATACAATAAGCGGTTGGGAGTGAGGATGCCGTTTTCAGCATCGGCGGCTTTAGCGAACAGGTTATTACTAGAGTCGAAGCGCAAGGTAGGACCAAGCGCTAGTTCGAGGAAAATCAATCCCGTTACTCCCCAAAACCATTGCTTTTTGAAATTAACTGCCAATCCCAATAACGCTAGTGCCAGCGCAATGAACCCCAGAAAAAGCCAGCGTTGATTTGCATTATCGCTAAAGCCGAACGCTTTCCAGAAAAAGGTGGGGGCAGGTTTTATCAGGTCGAGGAGCGCAACGGAATTGAGCCAGAAATTCAAGGTGCTTTGCCTTCCGACATTTTGTTCGCCCCCTACCGCGCCGGCTGTACGCAAAACTATCGGCAATAACGCTACTCCCGACAATAGCAGCGTACCAATCCCGCGCAATAGTAAGCCGCGCCATTTTTCTTCACGGCTAATCAAGCGGTAAAGCAGGATTAGTCCGGCAAAAATCAGCCCGTAATAGGTAAAATACCAACTTGTCAGTGACATCAACACAAAAGAGAAGGCGGTAAACCCGGCGTACCCTTGCCAGCGACCTTTACCTTTTAGTGTTTTGAGATATAGTAGGGCAAAGAGTGGTAGCCAAAATGCGGAAAGCAGTTCCAATTGTCCAAGATTGAGCCATAATGAGATGATGGGGCTGAAAGCAAAAATGAACCCTGCTATTATGGCAGCGCTATAATTATTGCTCAGGTAGCCTGCCAATAGGTAGGTGCAATAACCCGCCAGTGTAATTGCCAGCAAAACCCAAATATTAAAGGTTACAACCAGCCCGAATAGATATTGGAGGGGAATGGAAAGAGTTCCGGTAGTAACATTAAGCGGGTCGAGCAACAGGTCAATGCGTTGGGGGTAATAGAGCATCTCGGTGTAATAGGGCAAGGCTCTAAGGTCTATAAGGCTGTGCTTTACCCACCAAAGATGCCAGAGGTTTTGCCAGCCGTCACTACCGGGTGTACTGATAATGCGGCTGCCCAAATTCAGAACCAACGGATAAGTGAAAATGATGGCTCCTAGCAAGTAAAGCCCAAATGGTATGGCGTGACGAAACCAGAAGCCAGAACTGTTTTTCAATTTACCCGTGTTTCATCCTCAACTTACTTAATTAACCGCCACGCCGTAAACGATTGGCAAGGGTTTTGTAGAAGTAGGTTTTATCTTGCAGGTGTGCAAATCCGGCGGTAAAGGGCGCAAGCGTTACTCGCAGCATATCTTTGTCCTGTATCTGGAAGTCAGGTTGCCCATCAACTGTAACAGAAGCGCCCTTGCGCGTTCCAACATGCAGCGTGATAGAAGAATCACGCGGCACTAACAGATGGCTTAGGTGTGTAAGATGCGGCGCAAGCGCGGATAACACAATTGCGCCCATATTTGGCGCTAGTACCGGACCACCTGCTGCAAGGTTGTAGGCGGTTGAGCCGGTGGCAGTGCTTACGATTAAGCCATCGCCGAAATAGGTAGTGACATATTCGTTGTCAATGACCAATTGTACGTCAATAATACCGGAGAGATAAGAGCGACCCAACACAATATCATTCAAAGCCTGATATTGCCCTAGCACTTCGCCTCCTCGGATGTGTTCGGCTCTCAACATAACGCGCTGTTCGACCCAGTGTTCGCCTCTTATAAAAGCGGGAATTTTATCAAGGGCTTCCTCCCGACTCAATTCTGCCAGAAAGCCGAAACGCCCGAAGTCCACTCCTACAATTGGCACACCGTTTGCGGCGGCAAGGTTAGCGGCGTGAAGGATTGTACCATCACCACCCAATACAAAAACCAGTTCGCAGTCTGACATGCGTTTGGCATATTCGCCTTCGTCCGGTACAATTCCTCTCCAGACATTGATGCCTTCCCGCACCAATAACCTTTCAACCCCATCAGCCAATTCTTGCGCTTCGGGTGGAGGCGCAGGGCGGCTAACCACTACCATTTGTCTCACAGTTCCATTCTCCCTAATAGTTGTTCAAGGCTGAGTGCAGCCGGGGTAATGTTGTTATCTACTGCTTCCTCAACAGCTTGTAGATGTGCCAAAAATTCGAGATTCCCCTCAGTTCCGAGGATTGGTGAGCGGATTAGCCCTAGCAGGGTAAATCTATTAGTATTCCACCATTCTATCAAATCTTCGAGTACGGCGCGATGCACAGAGGCATCTTTTATTATACCACCCTTCCCCACCCGGTCTCTGCCGGCTTCGAATTGCGGTTTTACCAATACCAACAGCGGAGCATCAGGAATAATAAGATTTCGCACTGCCGGTAGTACCAATTTAAGCGATATAAAGCTCACATCTACGGCAGCCACTTCTGCTAACGCTGCTCCCCTACCGGGTTCAATCTCCGGCAGGTTTTCACTATAACGTACGTTGGTGTGATCCAAAATATAAACGCGGGGGTCTTGCCGCAAGCTCCACGCTAATTGACTGTTGCCTACGTCCAGCGCAATCACCTTACGCGCCCCACGTTGCAAAAAGCAATCGGTGAAGCCGCCCGTACTAGCTCCTACATCCAGCGCGAGTTTTCCGGTTGGGTCAATCTCGAAAACATCGAGGGCATGTTCAAGTTTAAAACCGCCTCGACTGACATATTTGAGTGCGCTACCCTCTTTCAGAGTAAGGGTGTGCGCTTCGACAGGATTCAGGCTTTGTCCTGCTTTATCAATGCGGCGCGTTCCAGCCAGCACCTGCCCCGCCATAATCAGAGCCTGCGCTTTCTCGCGGGTTGGCGCGATGCCCAATTCCACT